>Ga0214501_1000037_pt1 | contig 12571 bp, 11 predicted proteins | sample G5R1MT_14_FD_206150 | JGI IMG/M metagenome (GOLD analysis project Ga0214501, IMG submission 206150) | Metatranscriptome of phyllosphere microbial comminities from switchgrass, GLBRC, Michigan, United States - G5R4_MAIN_12SEP2016_LR1... | ecosystem: Host-associated > Plants > Phyllosphere >... | reverse complement strand
CTCCGCAGCGCTTCGGATTCGAGGCAGTCCCAGAGGAGGCACTCCAAGCTATCACCCATGGTCGGATCCATCGCTCTTGGGCGGCGGCCGCTGCTGCTGCTGGGCGGAGCGCACCGCAGTGGCAGCGGATGAGGGACGACGGCCCGGACCGGACGGGAGAGCGTGCCAACAGCTATAGGCTGTTGCTGGATCGGAAGTCTGCGGATATCCGCGTGGTAGAGCCCACCCAACGAGAACCCCATCCTAGCCGTCGGATCTGCATCGCGACCAGCCGCGGCTCGCGTCGCTTTGTTAGAACATAGGTAACATCTATGTAACGTATTCAAACTCTTGGCTGCGACCATGAAGTATTGATACGATAGATCATAGTTGATTGACTCGGTTACAGATTAGTTCTAGTAGGCTTATCGCTCTTTGGGTGTTTTACCTCTACTAGTAGAGATACACGTGCGGCACGCACGTGTTAAAAGAAAAACTACTGATCACATGTGCTATATATATTCATAGAACACATGTGATAGTATCAACTGTATATTCAACATTTTCCCCATATAGTTTGAGATTTTAATATCTCGTTGCTTATAGTATTATTGCTAGGCATATACAAAGAAAAATAATAAGCTAGCATAGATTATCTCGATAAAAATGTCACCTTAATTAAAAAGCATACCAAAAAAAAGTCTCATATCTTGTATATGAAAGAAACATGCTCAAAAATCATATCTTCCTAACACTGAGAGTAGCTATCTAACGGGATTAGTAGTTAGGAATAAAATTCGGCATGAGAAAAAATATATATCAACAAGCACGAACAATTACAAATCTAGCACAACTTTATTTTAGAATAAATGCAAATGCTTGACATGTAGTACCTCGCTGCAGAGGTAAGCAAATTGAAACAACTGAAGTTCTACGCTCGATGGATGTGAACTGTGATGCTAAATCTACTCCACACGTAAGAATCCAATGAGATCCTCTATTTTGTTTAGCTAAATCGACATCTAGAAAGCAAGTAAATCAAAATAATCCCCATATCTAGGATGATAAAAGTAATAAAAAAACATCCATCTTTTCTACTTCCATCGTGAGCCCTTCTACTTGCTCCCCTTCAACACTCCGCCATCGCGGCTGCCTCCTATCCTATCGCAGGGGCCATGCCCAAGATAAAAATCCTCCTCCACCATCCACCATGGCAGCGCGTAAACCAAATAAAATATTCAACCCAAAATCAATACCTATCGGAAGGAGGCGGACCCCAAGGGGAGGTAGCGGAAGAGGTTGTCGCCGCTTGAGTGGATCCGATCCCTCAGGTTGTCGAGAAACGGCGACAACAGCCTCCCAACCGCAGCGGCCAAATACGCCATGGAAGTCTCCGGGGTTCGGCGGGGAGTTCGAGCCTTTAAGGGTGTCGAGACGGCACCGAAGAAGAAGACTCCGGGGTTCGGCGGGAAGTTCGAGCCTTCGCACTGCGAGCAGACTGTGCAGTAGCGGATCTAGGATTTTACTAGCGGGTATGCCACCAAAAAATTTCAGCCAACAATATGATTCATAAATAATTCATCAAACGGCACAAAATTTCTAAAGAAATTCGATAATAATATAGAAACTCTTAAACGCAACAATTAAGCATAAATACTGCATAAATTAAATATAAATAGTCTAAACATATTAGGTCCAAAATGTACATTAAAGAAGCTTTACATACATACCAGAGTTTAATGGTTCCTCTTCTTTTTGTTTGGTCTGCGATTTCTTAATGCCATGAAAGTCTCAATTATATCATCTTCATCCACTTCAGCAAAAAATATCCCGTTCAAAGAATGTGACTACAGTCATCCAAAAGACTATCACCTAACTTATTTCTTAACTTAGGTTTCACTAAAGTCAATGCTGAAAATACTCTTTCCACACTTGCCGTCGCAACCGGTAGAAGCAATACCAATTTCAAAAGTAAGTAAACCATGTCATACACTTTATGCCTCTTTGTTTCCACAAGCTTAACTGAGAGATCAATAAGATTATTTAGACCTTTGAAGCTATCATCTTGTCTTATATCATCAATATAATTATCAAGCTGCAATTCAAGTTTTAGCACATTAGTGCCTTTGATGTCATTTGGATTGAACTCAGCCAGTGTTTGGATCTTTTGTGTATCAAAAGAAACAAATGAGTCGGAAGGATTCAAAGCCGACATACAAGAAACCAACTCACCAATCGAGGAACGCACCTGTACTGCAAAGGTTTTGGATGATAGCACACAGCAGACTAGCAGATTGCAGTTGCAGGAGCCAGGAGATTGGATCCGAGCCAGGGAGGAGCACGAGTCGTGAGTGTTGCTGCTTGGTGCTTGCGTCCAGCCGCCGGCCGCCGGCCAGATGAGATCGATCGAATGCGAGTGACGCAGAACGGAAACGAAACGTCGCTTTGGGTGCCTCGGCGGCGGACCGACGGACTGAAAAGCGTTATTGGGTGGGCCCACCTGGCATACCTTGTTGCTCCGCCCCTGGAGGTGCGGCTCGGGGTCTCGGCGGACGGCGCGGCGTGGTTGTGGAGAAGAGAAGTCCCGTGAGGATATTTCGAACGTGTATGGCAACAGGGGTAGGAATCATGGTGAAAAAAATAATTTGTTTTTGGCAGAAACATTCTTTAACTCGCAGTTTCTATGGGTCTCCACCCCCTCCCACCCTCTTTGGCCCTGACATGCGGGTCTAGCGTGAGGGGTATGGTGGACCCGATCTGAGTAACAAATGTTTCCAATTGTTTTCGATTTTTATAGTATAGATATAAACATGCATCCGTGGACAGCCGAGATAGGATCCACGTTCCACAAAACTTTACATGGTAATCAGAGCCATTCTTCCAAATAATCTACTAGCCTCGCCCATGGCATCGTCCTCTTTCTCGACTCCCATGGCACTCGGTCCTACGGTCTCTAAGAAATTGACCAGGGACAATTTCCTTCTCTAGAAGGCACAGGTCCTACCAGCCATCCGAGGTGCTCAACTGATGGGCTATCTCGATGGCACGACGGAGGAGCCGTCAAAGATCGTCGAAGTTGTCAAGGACAACAAGAAGCAAGCAGTTCCCAATACGGAACATGATGCTTGGCTGGCCAAGGATCAACAGCTCCTTGGCTATCTGCTCAACTCGTTACACAAAGATGTGTTGGTGCAGGTGGTTGAGGTGACGACCTCGGCCGAGCTGTGGAGCGCCCTGCAGAGGATGTTCTCTGCGCGCTCCCTTGCGCAGGTCACAAATCTGCGCGTCCAGTTGGCAAACCTCAAGAAGGGCAACATGTCGACTCCGGACTACTTCGCCAAGATGAAGGCGATAAAAGATGAACTTGCTGCTGCTGGTAAGGGGGTCTGCGATGAGGAGCTGGTCTCCTACATTGTGAATGGTTTGGGCTATGACTATAATCCTTTTGTGTCATCTGTCCTTGGCCGTTCCGAACCAACCTCGCTGAGCGATCTGTTTGCACAACTTATGGCATATGATACACGACTCGAGATGTTTCAGGAAGATGGGCAGTACCAATCTTCAGCAAATGCAGCAACACGTGGCCGTGGAGGATACCGTGGCTGCGGCAACAACAACAATCGTGGGCGCGGGTGTTCTGGTCGTGGCAATGGCGGCCGCGGCAACAACAATAGCAATGCCGGTGCACCAAAACAAGGAGGTGGCCAGTCAAGCTCCAAGCCACTTTGCCAGATCTGCAAGAAGCCAAACCATGAAGCCCCAGAGTGCTGGTACAGGTATGATGAAGACTATCAACCAAAGAGTGCACGTGCGGCTACATCAGGCTATGGAGTTGATACAAACTGGTACACCGACAGTGGATCAACTGATCACATCACGAGTGAGCTAGAGAAGATCACGGTTCATGACAAGTACAATGGTCAAGATCAAATCCACACCGCCAACGGCTCAGGTATGAAGATTAGTAGTATTGGTTACTCAATTTTACATACCCTAGAAAAGGATTTGCATCATAATAACATCCTTCATGTTCCTAGCGCATCCAAAAATCTTATCTCTGTTCATCGCTTGACAGCTGACAACAATGTCTTCCTTGAGTTTCACCCAAATTTCTTTCTTATAAAGGACCAGGAAACCAAGAGAACTCATCATCGAGGTAGATGCTGAGGTGGTCTCTATCCCCTAGATGATTATTCTGCTGGAGCAAGATCGGATAAACAGGCTTATGGAGTAGACAACCCTTCCATCTCAAGATGGCATAGTCGTTTAGGCCATCCCTCCTTTTCTATTGTTCAGCGTGTGCTTAGGAACAATGATCTTCCTTGTGTTAAAGATCAAGACATTGATACTATTTGTGATTCATGTAAGCGTGCTAAGAGTCATCAACTCCCTTATCCAAAATCCAACAGTGTTTCTTGTAATCCTCTAGAATTGATTCATTCCGATGTTTGGGGTCCCGCTCCCTTCTCTGTTGGAAAATATTCATATTATGTGAGTTTCATTGATGATTTTAGCAAGCATACTTGGATCTATTTGTTGAAAAATAAATCTGATGTCTTTCAAGTCTTTCAAGATTTTCAAAACTCAGTTGAGCAAAGATTTGCTAAAAAAATTCTCGCCATGCAAACTGACTGGGGTGGTGAATATGAGAAATTGAACTCTTTCTTTCAAAAAATAGGAATAGCACATCATGTGTCTTGTCCTCATGCACATCAACAAAATGGAGCAGCAGAAAGAAAACACAGACACATTGTTGAGGTTGGATTAGCCCTTCTAGCAAATGCTTCCATGCCGCTGAAATTTTGGGGAGAGGCATTCCTTGCAGCCAACTATCTTATTAACCTCCTGCCGAGCAAAGTGATTGATTTCAAAACTCCAGTAGAACTTCTTTTCCAAGAGAAACCTGATTACAAGTCCCTTAGGGTGTTTGGCTGTGCATGTTGGCCTAACCTTAGGCCATACAACACCCATAAGATGCTGGTTTTATTCGGTCTTGTCGTTATGCGGATTGGATCTCTAATATTGTGCCCGTTGAAAAGAAAGATTCGGGCAAGATTCATGTTTGCATTGATTTTAGAGATCTCAATAAAACTACTCCCAATGATGAATATCCTATGCCTATAGCCGATATGCTAATTAATGAAGCATCGGGACATCGTGTTATTAGCTTTCTTGATGGTAACGCGGGTTATAATCAAATATTCATGGCCGAGGAAGATACGTCTAAAACGGCCTTTGTATGTCCCGGATTTGTTGGTTTGTTTGAGTGGGTGGTTATGACTTTTGGCTTAAACAACGCCGGTGCAACTTATCAGAGGGCTATGAATTTAATCTTCCATGATTTGCTTGGTGTTATCTTGGAAGTGTACATGAATGATATTGTTATTAAATCGGCCAGTTTGGATTCTCATTTAGCCGATTTAAGACTTGCTCTTAAAAGGATGCGGCGGTATGGTTTGAAGATGAATCCACTCAAATGTGCTTTTGGAGTATCGGCGGGAAAATTCTTTCGTTTCATCATTTATGAGAAGGGCATAGAGATTGATCCTAAATGAATTGAAGCTATGAGGAAAGTTGAGGCTCCCACTTGCAAGAAAGACTTGCAAAAGTTTCTGGACAAGGTAAATTATTTGAGAAGATTTATTTCTAATTTGTTCGGAAAGATTGATGCTTTTACTCCTATTCTTCGGTTAAAGAATGAAGCTAAATTTACTTGGGGGGCAAAACAGCATGAGGCATTTGAGAAAATTAAATACTATTTGTCTTCGCCGCCGGTTCTTAAAGCACCTGGGAGAGGAGTTCCTTTTAAACTTTATATAGCGGCCGAAGATAAAGTTATTGGAGCTGTTTTGACTCAAGAGACTGAAGGAAAGGAGTATGTTGTTACTTATATAGGCCGATGACTTATTGATGCGGAAACAATGTATACTTTTATTGAAAAGTTGTGCTTGTCTTTATATCATGCTTGTACTAAATTGCGACACTATCTACTATCTAGTATATGCATAGTAGTATGTCAAACCGATGTGATAAAATATATGTTGCAAAAACCGATTTTGAGTGGTAGAATCGGCAAGTGGGCATATGCTTTGATAGAATATGATTTGGCTTGTGAACCTTTGAAGTCTATGAAAGGCCAAATTATAGTGTATTTCGTTGTTGAGCATCGGATTAATGATGAGCATGATTTAGAAATCGGCTATATTTTTTGCACACCATGGAAGCTTTATTTTGATGGATCGGTATGTGATGATGGGAGAGGGATTCGTGTTGGTTGCTACGGATTATTTTACTAAGTGGACCGAACCGGTTCCTTTGAAGAATATGACACATAGAGAGGCGATTGAGTTTATAACTGAGCATATTATTTATAGATTCGGTATTCCTCAAACTTTGACTACGGATCAAGACTCTTCATTTATATCCAAGGAGGTACGTGCATTTATCGAATCTTACAAGATCAAGTTGCTCAATTCATCTCCATATTATGCTCAGGCCAATGGACAGGCCGAGTCAAGTAACAAGATTTTGATCAAGCTTATTAAGAAGAAAATAGAAGAAAATCCTAAGAGGTGGCATGAAGTGTTATCCGAAGCATTGTGGGCTCATCGTATATCTCGTCATGGTGCTACCAAGGTTACTCCTTTTGAGCTTTTGTATGGTCAAGAGGCCGTTTTACCCGTTGAGGTAATCTGGACGCTTATAGATTGGCTAAAAAAATGATCTTTCTGCTGTTGATTATTATAATTCAATGATGGATAATATTGATGAAGTGACCGACAAGCGTATGAAGGCTTTAAAAGAGATTGAAAAGGACAAGCTTCGGGTTGCTAGAGTTTACAATAAGAAGGTAAAAGATAAATCTTTTCAGGTTGTAAATTTAGTTTGGAAGGCAATATTACCTCTTGGGATGAAAAACAATAAGTTTGGTAAGTTGTTGCCAAATTGAGAGAGTGCATATAGAGTTGTTAAAATTATCTTCGGGAATTCCTACATGATGGAGACGCTGCAAGGAGATCAACTACCTAGAGCTATCAATGGGAAGTACTTGAAGAAATTCTACCCAAACGTGTGGCAAGATGGATGAAGAAAGATGGCCGGTTTATGAGAATCGTCCTTAGCAGTATTTTTTAGGCCCTAGTATTGTATAGAATACTTCTGTTTTGCTTTTTAGCTTGTAAACTCACTAAAAAGTAGGGGGCATATGTTGACAGCCAAATTTAGCACCTGCCGAGGCCGACCGGTTAGACCGGTCTGGTCTGTACAATCAGAGTAGAATTAGGTTTTTTGTAGAGAGTTCTCATGTAATCCTACTCATGAAGGTGTACGTCTTCCCCGGCCTATAAATATAAAGGTTAAGGCCGATTGAGATTATTCCAAATCGAATCAATACAAAAATCGCATTACTTTTTATCTCTCAAATCCTAGCCTTTTCCAACCCTAGATTGCTTCCTTCCTTCGTCTCGACGGCGTTTGAAGACGTTCTGAGTAGTCTGCTGACCTCAGAGCAACCCTACGTTCACGAGCTTCGACGGGGTCCCTCCCGAGCTCGCTGTTCTAGGTTTCCGGCGACGCCTTGTTTGCACTGGTCAGACCGGTCTGTCCAAGGTTTCGCAGGTGTTGATCGTTTCGATAATCATCCGCGCCTTCTAACACATTCGAGTGTGTCGGTGCCATTCGGCATCAACAGAACCAGGCAGCGGCGGCGGCAGGGAGGACGACGCACGGCAAAGCGGATGCCCGCCTCCCTGCCGATGCGGCTGTGGCCCCCGCGGGGCCATGGCAGCGGAGGTGGCGGCGGGATGCCCGCGCAGGCCCATGACAGCGGACGGCCAGATCTGCGTGGCGGCGGCCCGATCCGCGCGGGTTTGGCGGCGCTTCGAGGTCCCTGCGCGCGACCGCGGTGCCCCCGTCCGTGCGCCGTCGGGCACCGCCTCCCTGCACAGCCACCAGGTCCGCCGCGCCGCCAGGCCTCCACCACGCCGTCGTCGCCATGACCGGGAAATGAAGAGGAGCAGCGCCGTCGTCGTGGCCGCGTGCTGCCTGGCCGCGCACGCTAAAGGCCTCCGACGACCCTGCGCCAACAAACAGAGAGGCAAGAACAGAGAGAGGAGCACGGGAAAGAAGGGAAGGAGTAGAGGGGATGCGCCAGGAAGAAGAAACAGAGAAGGAGGGTGACAGAAGAACAAGAAAAGAAGGGGAGGGGGAGCTCGACACCGTCGGCCGCGGGAGGAGAAGGCCGCCGCCGTCGCTACACCGAAGAACGCCGACGGCTGGAGCACGCATCGCCGCCGTCGTGGACGCTGGTCCGGAGCCACGTTCGTTGATGCCCGCAAGCTGTTCGATGGAACGCCGCACCCGGAGTATGCATTTGCTATGTAAATATAGCCACTGACATTCGTTGGTCCTTATTATTATTAAACTTGAGTGTCAACATACTTAACTAAATGCACACAAATAGGCAAAACTTGCATAGATTAGTAAAAGGTAATATTATTGGTGCCTCTACTGAATGTGCAGAAACAACATTTATATTGGCTCAACCCTGCTAACTAGTGTATATATGCATAACCTTTACCTGGGTAAGTTTCGCTTACTCCATGCATGGTCTATGCTAGGACTATTAACTGCTACTACTTATTTCTTTATCCTCTGAAAAAATATTTTTGCGTTCATTTATATCAATTCACATCAGCATAGCTTGTTGTATTGATGTTAGATGGTCTAGGCTTAGTGTTCTTTAGCTCTATAAAATTTTTATAGGGAGAGCTTATATAACTATATGTTTGCATATTGCTGAGAGCTCCATTGAGAGCTCCTATATCCATTGAGAGCTTCCACTGATGAATATATATTGTTTCCGCATGTAAAGTTCTTCCTACCTTTATTCTAATTTCCAGCCATTTGATGCATACAGGTTTTGTACTGCAATATCAACATTTGTGGACAAATCAAGGATCCTGAGGATTTGCCGATTTCTCCTTTGCAGGTGAGGGCCCTGTTATTGAACTGAGATGTAATAGGTTGCTATAGGCCCATCAAATATATTAGACCACCTTTCTGAAAGAGTGGTCACCTTTTTTTGTGATTAGTGTTCACCTTGATAGTACATATGTCACCATTTTAAAGGAATGAGAATAGTATGGCAGCTCTGATGAGGCCCCTGTTAGTGAACTGAGATGTAATATGTCCTCCAAGCTACATACCCTTGCATATTTTTGCTGGCAGTTTTTGCAATGTGCTTGTGATGTTGTGATTTCAGAAGTTGATTCTGAAAGGTCTGATTTTTAACACTTATGAAGGAGAACAGGATAGACTTTGAAGCTTTGGAGAAGGGGTAGGTTATTTCTCAACTGTTTCCCCTGAATTGTCTGATTGGTTTGAATATCTGAATGACTGGATGGTAATTTGCATTGACTGAACCACTATGCAGTACCTAGAATCGTGATATGCACCATTATAAATTAATGACTGATAGTTGCATGTAGAGTTATTTGTACTAGATGCAAGCAAATCGAGGTATGTAGACACAATGCACTTTCTGCTTTCCACTTGCTATATTTCGACTTTATGAAGTTAATTTTATTAATTATGAGTGGTGATTCATCATTCGACATTAACCCTCAGATTTCCTGCTTAAACAAACAATCCTAAAGCATGATGTACTTTAAGCATTCCGATTCTAAAGGCCCCCCTCGACTTACTTATTTGCATTTCTATGATTGCCCCAAGTTCTCGGTAACTTAACATCTCAATCTTTGTGTACTGATTTTTTGGTGTACCTAAAAGAAAAATGTGTGTCAAACTGTCTTGAATAACTTGCTAGCAAATGCCTCTTGCTGAAGCTTTGAATGTTTAGTGCAGTTTGGTATCTTCTGTTTACCGAAATCAGCAATTATTTCCCTTCACCCATCCTGGGATGACAGTATTTAGCAAGACACTATTTGGTTCCATGCACCTGAAGTCATGTGACTGGGCTAAGAGTCCGCCAGAGAGTCATGATACTGCACTTGAGAACTCAGATGGTTAGTTCTTTTCCTTTATCTCTTTGGACAATCCAATTTCAGGGAAATGTTTATGCCTATTTCTTTAGCCACTTTCAGGAAATTAATGATGTCAATAACACTGATTTGTTTCTTGTCCCAACCGCAAGAGCTCGTTTGGCCAAGGTAAATACTGATGCTGTTTTTCGATGCTTCAGCTGAGACAGTTGTTTTCCATGAAGCAAATGCCGTCAGATTGCATTGATGTACATATCTTAGCTGCGAAGACAGACAACAATGGGTACAAGTGAAAGGCCGGGCCAGGCAAAAGTTGCACAGGCTAGGAAACTTGACATTTGTTTCTCTTATTTCATCTGGGTTAAAACAAACAATCTCTTGTGGTTCGGGATGACTCTGTTTCTCGTGTGTTACTGGAGTGTCCAATAGTGCAATTTGAATTTGGGCTTTTTGGGGCATGATCATTTTTTGGTTTTGCTGTAGACAGAGATGTACGCAGGTGCACTTTTTCCAAGTGATCATGGACCAAGTTCAGCTGGTCGTTACGCTTAGTCTTTAGTTTGACATGTACAACTGATGCTTTGTATGACAATTTCAATGAACATCGTTGCTTTAGCCTGTCCTAGCGTTACCCGCCTACGATACGATTCTCGGATTGCCGCTAAAAGGTCCGCGCGCGATAGCGCGCGCCATTCACTAGTCTATCAATCCGTTTTGCTACTCCCCCGCCCTGAAACGCAAACGAGAGGCTCCACCTGAAAGCTGAAACTGAAACGGGCCAGCCTCGATCAGCACACAGATGCTCAAAATTATTAGTTGCAGATGGATGCTACACAAATCACAAGCACTCAAGCAGGGATGAAGTGGGGCCTACACTTTCAGAGTCGTATGCCAAGAAACTTGACTCCGTTTGATTCCCTTATAGCGGTGGCGAAGCTATAGCAAATTAAAGGGGTGCACTAGCTTTGTGGGTGCATGAAGTTGAGCTGTGGGGTGCATATATTATGAAAAATTAGATCTAGTCATTGTTTTTGCAAAATTTCGTGGGTGTATGGGCACCCCATAATCACTACCTACCTTCGCCCATGCCTTATAGATTACTTAGAATACGCAAGTCGAGAAGAGAATCTTGAATACATGGAGTGTTAAATGAAGTTTGTTTGCAAAACTTCTTTTATGGATGCGTAACTTTTCGCAATAAATCTAATGACGACAATTAATTGATGATTGGCTACAGTGATGCTACAATAATCATTTTCTGATTACGCGATCAAAAACCTCATTAGATTCGACGGGGTTCCTAACGCAGGGGTTCTGGAGTTAGCAGTTTTATAAATTATCTTTATTTAATATTCGTAATTAACGGTCAATGTGACTTCTAGGAATTCCAGGGAAGAAACCAAGATTTGTTTTATGGACAGGTGGATTGAATTGGAGATGGGGTCGTACGGGAGCTCCTATCGACCAGGTGTCCACCGAATTTTTTTCCCCGAAACGAAACGGAGCTTTCAAGTTTCAGAAGAGACTACCAACACAGTGCGGCCTCAGTATGAAACCACGGCGCCGTAGATTGAATAACGGGAAAAAGATGCGTGCGTGCTACCAGCGAATTCCCAAGGAATCCAGGACTTTGACTCGCTTTGATATGATGGGGAATTTTGTAGGTTTCCTTTTTACTTGAGTGCATGCACAAGGCTAAAGAAAATGAAAGCCAGGAGGTCTCGTGTCCATCCTTATCTTTTGGTTGCCAGCATTCCCATGCAATGCACGAGGGGTGCTGCCGTCACCTAGTGTGACGTCACGGGCCAAGAAATGGGAAAGCAGCTCCGAAGGACACCTGTATGGGAAGGAAGGGGAACGAAAGGACAAGCCGGGACGGGCGGCGAGGCGATTCTGTACCGTACCTGGACGAGCGCTGTGTGCGTCACGGTCCCCGACGCGGCGGTGACGTTGGCGGCGATGACGCGGAGGCGGAGCCCCTCGAGCGCGCGGCACAGCTTGGCAACGGCGTCCCTCCGGTGGCGGCACGCGACGCTCACCACCAGCACCTTATCCCCGGCGCCCGACACCCTCACCTGCAGAGCGTCGACCGGCGGCGAGGAGGGGCAGTGGCGGGAGGACGGCGCCGGGGAGGACAAGGACGGGTTCCGTTTCATCCTTCTCGTCGGCGACACGGCGGCGTGGCCCGCGCGGTCGTCGTCGTCTTCCGCCGCGCCGGCGGACGGCATTGGCGTTCCGACCAGTAGGTGGTGCGCGCCCGCGCCGGCCTCGAGGAGGGCTAGCTCGGCGAGCAGCTGGCGCTCGAGCTGCTGCAGCTGCAGGATGTACTCGATGGCGTCCCTGAGGATGGACGCCTTGTCCATCTTGGTGATGTGGGGGACGACGCTGCGGAGGGCGTAGAGCCTGTCGTTGAGCCTCCGGCGGCGGCGCCTCTCCGTGGCGACGATGCTGCTGCCGGGCCTGCTGCCGATGCTTCCCGCGCCCGCGGTCGCCGCGGAGGAGTTGGAGCCGGCGTCCGGGGAGCTGGAGTAGCCGACGCAGTGCTGCTGGCCGCCGCCGCCGCCGTCCCCGTCGGCGCCGATGCACAAGCT
>Ga0214501_1000034_pt1 | contig 12804 bp, 7 predicted proteins | sample G5R1MT_14_FD_206150 | JGI IMG/M metagenome (GOLD analysis project Ga0214501, IMG submission 206150) | Metatranscriptome of phyllosphere microbial comminities from switchgrass, GLBRC, Michigan, United States - G5R4_MAIN_12SEP2016_LR1... | ecosystem: Host-associated > Plants > Phyllosphere >... | reverse complement strand
GACATTTTGTAATATAACACTTTTAGTCTTTTTAAAATCAGTGGATGCCTGAGAAAAAATGACAGAATTAGCAGATATTCTAAATAACTCTAAATTTATAGGAGAAACTTTATCTATGCCATCTTTAAATTCTTTATAATCAATTAAAAATACAAAATTGGGTAGTTTAATTTTAAACATTTTTATATCTATATAATCATGTAAAAATGGTAATCTTATTACAAAATGTCAAAAATATAAGTTCAAATCTTTTTTTAATGAATTTTACAGTTTCAATATTAAAAAAATATTTTTTTTTGAAAAAATTATTTTTTTTTTAAAATGTTATTCAAGTATAGAATTGGATATAGTTATAATAATTTTATAACTAAAAAACTTGTTTTTAAATATTACTTTTTAAAGTATAGTATGTTAAACTTTTTTAAATTTAAAAAATGAAAAAGTGACTTAGTTTAAATAAAAATAAAATTTATAGAAAATTTAAAACAACTTTAAATTTTAGTTTAATAAAAAAATCTAAATTAACTAAATTTTTTAAACTTTTTTTAGAAAAGTATTACTTAAAAACTAGGTTTAGAGTTTTAAGAAGATTTAGAAAAAGAAGAAAATTATACTTTTTTTCAAAATGAAAAGGAAGAAGGAGCCTTAAAAAAAGAAGAAAAAAATGAAAAAGACGTGGATTTAAAAAAAAAAAATTTAAAAGAAGAAAATTTAGAAAAAAAAGGAGAAGGGTATGGAAATTGCCAAGTTTGGTTAAATATAGAAAAATAAAAAGAAAAAGAAAAAGAAGAAGAAATAAATTTATTAGAAAAAATAATAAAATAAAATATTTTTATAAAGCTTGAAAAAATAGTTTTTTTAATACTTTTAAAAATAAATATTTTCCAGTTTCAAATTATTTTTCTTTAAAAAGAAAAAAAATGCGTTTTAAAAGAAGAAAATATAAATATAAGCTTAGACGCTATAAACTTTATAAAAGAGCAACTTTTTATTTTTGTAGAGTGTTAAGCAAAAGAATAAAGGGTGCAAGGCGTGCTTCAAGTGACGCGACTAAAAGTTGATTAAAAAAAAATAGGTCTTTCAGCATTTATATGCCCGAGGAAAAAAAAAAAAACAAAAAAAAAAAAAGAAAGTCCAATTGATGAAAGCTAAGAATGATAAATAGAAGGGTTGCTTTATATTATGGTTTTACAAATTTAAAGAAATTTAAACATATTTTTAATATTTATGAATCTGGTATGGATTCCAAATTAAAATCTGCGTGTAGGCTTGAACTTATGTTAAATATGGTAATATTAAGTCTGTCTATAGTTGATAGTATTATGCTCAGCAATAATTTTATTAGAATAATAGGAGTTATTATTAATGGCAATAAAGTTAACTATCCATATAGGAATTTATTGAAGGGCGATACAATCAGCTTTGATCAATCTAAATTTTTTAAAATATTTAAAGTTATAAAGAGCAGGTTTAAAAAGGATAAGCTGTATATATTGAATAAATTTAAAATAAACCGTATGAAAAAACAAAAAATGGCTTTTTTGAAATTTAAACGAGAGCAAAGGTGGTATGTCAAAAGCAAAAAAAGAGGTACTATGTGATATGTAAGGGCTATAAGAAGGTTTCCTGCAAGAATAGAAAAAGCTAAAAAGATCTTAAAAAGACTTGAAGACATAAATGAGCGAATAACTCAAGATGACATAGATTTTTTTTATGATGTAAAAAGAAATGTTAGAAAATTTTTTAAGCGCTGAATTATTGACGGTAGGGCTATTTTAAAAAGTATTAAAGTTATAAAAAATATACCTAAATATATAGAAGCCAACTTTAAAATATTACATTTTATAATATGGACTTATCCAAGTAATAAACAAATAGCGAAATTATTTAAAAAAAAATTTAGTTTACACTCTTGAAATTTTTCTACTCAAATAGAAAATAATTAAATTGGTTTTTTGTGTTTCTTACGAATTTGGATCTATATATTTTACAAACCCTAAATCTTGAGTTTCGTGGGCGCTTATAGAATTACATGATTATATGATGTTTTTTTTGTTGAATATACTTATAATTGTTTTAGTTTTTTCGTTTATATCATTAACTTATCAGCAAATATTTTATAAAGTTAAAAATAAATCTTTGTTTTTACCGTATTTGAAAATGAATTTAAAAAGGTTTAATCATGCGCCTTTTTTGGAGTTTTTTTGAACTTTTATACCTATAATTTTATTGTTTGCAATGGGCTGGCCTTCGTTTAAAATACTTTATGCTATAGAACAGCTTGTTGATCCTTATCATACTGTTATAATTGTAGGTAATCAGTGATATTGAACTTATCAGTATTCAGATTTTGACACTGTTAGTGAAATAATAAGGCAGTTAGACGATTCTAAAAAATTAACGAGATTTAAAAACACATTTTTTAAACCGGAGTTGATAAAAAATTTTCTTGTTACGAAAAATGAATTGAATAATAATTTTGATGATAGGAACTTTTTGCAGACACTTGCTAAAAATTTGAGAAGATTTGATGAAAGTAAAATTATGTACGATTCTGTAATTATTTCTGACGAAAATTTACCTTATGGTTATCCTAGAATGTTATCAGCTGATCAAGTGTTAATTTTACCTTCGGGAGTTTCTGTCAGGCTTCTTGTAACTTCAAGTGATGTAATTCATAGTTGAGCTATGCCGGCTTTTGGATATAAGATGGATGCTATACCAGGTAGAATAAATCAAATTGCTTTCATTGTGCCTTTCTGGGGTACTTATTGAGGCCAATGCTCGGAATTGTGCGGTATAAATCATGGATTTATGCCTATCGAAGTTAAAGTTTTATCTTATAATGATTATTTAACTTTTATAAAATTAAATTTTTCATTTAAATTTGATTTGTTTTGACCTCTTGTGAAAAAGTTTTATTATAAATATGTAAATTATCAATGTTTTAATATTGAAAAAAATAAGTTTGAAACTTATTCTGATTTGTTAAGATCTACAAATTATTTTAATAAATTGATTGACTGGTCTTCAGTTTATGCAAAAATAGGCTCTATCAAATAATTAAAAAAAAAATGTTTATATTTTTATTTTTATCAAAAATAATAAATTTTTATATAAAAATTTTTATTTTGTTTCAATATATTTTTATGTTTTTTTTATTTAAATTACATTCTGATGTTAACGTTATTTATTTATTTTTTAAAACTATTTTTTATTATTTTATTAGATTAGGGTCGAAATTATTAAGTATTAAAAATACCATTAAGCTTATATGTATAAATGTTTTATTTGTAAATTCAATAATATTTTTAGTTGCAGTTTGGGGTAAGAAGTGTAAATATACCATTACATTTGGCAATAATTTTTTTTTTATTTTTTTTTTTTGATTAAATGTATATTTTGTTTATTCAAGTTGAATGTATGATCTTTCTTGATTTGTCAAATTGATATATTGTATTTTTTTATTTTCTATAAATTGTTTTCTAAATTTTAAAATTTTTCCTGTAAAGTCAGGACATTTTAAAAAAAAAAGATGATTTGGATTAAAATTTGTTTTAAACACACCTTTAGATTTTTTCATCACACCTTCTAATGTAGCTGTAAATAAATTTATTATTGTACCTTTATTTAAAAAATTTGTAAAAGAAAAAAATAGTTTTGATTTTATAGTCAAACAAAATTCTTCATTAACTAAATTAGAATTATATAATGTACTAACTAATAGAAATAGAACTAGCTTTTATACACCTTCTTTTAGTTTGTGGCCAATTTTAATTTCTTTTTCTGTTATGTCTGGATTAATATATTTAGTTTTAGCATTTCATTCTAAATTTAATTTAAAATGTCCTAAAATATTCTTTATTTTACTATTAGTTTCTGTCGTTTCTGGTTTAATTTTTTGATTTCATGTTTTTTATGTAGAAAGATTTATGGGTAATCATATAAGTATAATAAGAAGTAATGTGAAACTAGCTTTTTGTGCTTTTATTGTTACAGAAGTACTTTGTTTTCTAGGCCTGTTTTGAGTTTTTTTACATAGTTTTTTAGCTGCAGGTATAGTAACTGGATTACACAATCCGGGTGAAGGTGTCGTTAATTTTATTGTAAACGAGTTGTTTACACTCAAGTATTTTTGAGATACTTATGTATTTAATAGATTTGGCAGCAGAGCTATGATTCGTGTTAGTACTTTAGGTATTAATGTTAAAAATATGGCTTTTCCTGTTTCTGCTGAAAATAATATAGAAGAATTTAGGAAATTGAATTCGTGCTCTAGAAGTTTTATACAACTTATAATTCATGATAAAGGCCAAATAATTAGTCCGTACGGTTTACCTTTAACAAATACATTAATTTTATTATGTTCTGCTGCTACTTTAAATGCTTCTCACGCTTCTTTGAAAAGATCAAAATATACAAAATCTTCAGTGATGCTTTCTATGACTGTTTTATTAGGTTTAACTTTTATGTATTTTCAATTTTTGGAATACAAAGGTTCAACTTTGAAATTTAATGATGGTATATATTCTTCTTGTTTATATAGTTTGACAGGTTTACATGGTTTTCACGTTGCTTTAGGTATTTGTGTTTTACTTATTTGTTTAATTAATATAATTAAAAAAAATTACACCGCTAAGTATCATCAAAGTTTTTATTACGGTATAATGTATTGACATTTTGTTGATGTAGTTTGACTTTTAGTTTATTACATTATGTATTATTGACCGGGTGCTTATTTTTTTAGAGAAGGTATTGATGTAGAGAAAAAAAGGAGTGCCTTTTACACTGGAAAAAAAGGAACATATGCTTGTTTATACAATTTATCTTTCGGAACGTCCCAGTTAAATTCAATATTAGAAAAGCAACTTTTATATGCAAGAAGAATTGAAGATCATGGTTATAGAAAAGATGAATGAGGTCCAAAGTCTTGACAGGGTAGGATAGAGTTGATTAACATAATCAAAGATAACACGAGTGTAATTAATTTTAATATTTTTAAAAAAAATCCTCAAATGTTTGCATCAATGTTAACTGTAATCCACTACTCATTAGTTCAAGAAATTATAAAATTAAATATAGAAAATTTAAATAGAGAAAAAAATTGACCTAAAAAGTATCCTTTGTTTAATTTTATATTAAAATTTTCTAATAAATTTCTTTATTATGATAGTTGATTTACAAAACCAACACTTTGTAATGATCCGGTTTGTCCGTTTCATAATAAAAATAATAAATTAAAATAATGAACGAAAGAAATATTTATAATTTTATAAATAGAAGAGTAAATCAAAAAATATCGTCCAGACAGAAAGTCACTCTTTATTCTTGAGTAAATAAATGAATTATGTCTACAAGTCACAAAGTCATAGGTTCTTGATATTTTATATTAGGTATAATGGCAGGTATAATGGGAACTACTTATTCTATAATTATAAGATTGGAGTTATCCTCACCAGATTTCTCTATATTAAATTTTAATAATCAGGTGTATAACTCTATAGTTACTACTCACGCAATACTTATGATTTTTTTTTTTATTATGCCAATCATGATCGGAGGTTTTGGAAATTGATTTATTCCTATAATGATAGCCTCGCCAGATATGTCTTTTCCTAGACTAAATAATTTAAGTTTTTGATTATTAGTACCTTCATTTTTTTTTATGTCCACTTCTTCTATATGCGATTTGGGTGCTGGTACAGGTTGAACTATGTACCCCCCTTTAAGTGATATTTTATTTCACCCTGGGATGTCTGTTGATATAGCAATTTTTAGCTTACATTTAGCAGGTATTTCTTCCATAGCAGGGTCTATAAATTATATTTTAACTATTTATAATATGAGAGCTAAACTATTTACTTTTATGAAAATGCCTTTATTTATATGAGCAACTTTGGTAACTTCTTTTCTATTAGTTGCTTCTTTACCTGTTTTAGCTGTAGCTCTTACCTTATTGTTGTCTGATAGACATTTTAATAGCTCTTTTTTTGATCCTAATGGAGGAGGCGACCCTGTATTGTATCAACATTTATTTTGATTTTTTGGCCATCCAGAAGTTTATATATTAATATTGCCTGCTTTTGGTGTTGTAAGTCACGTTTTGTCTAGTTTTTCAGTTAAAAAAATATTTGGATATAAAGGTATGGTTGGCGCACTTCTTATAATAGGTATTTTAGGGTTTATAGTTTGAGGCCATCATATGTATACTGTAGGTATGGATGTTGATTCTAGAGCATATTTTATGGCCGTTACTATGGGTATAGCTGTACCTACAGGTATTAAAATTTTTAGTTGATTAGGTACTATATGAGGCGGAATAATAAATTTTAAAACTCCTTTTTTATTTTCTATAGGTTTTCTAGTGTTATTTACTATAGGAGGTTTAACGGGTATTGTTTTATCTAATGCAGCTGTTGATGTTATGTTACATGATACTTATTATGTAGTTGCTCATTTTCATTATGTATTATCTATGGGTGCAGTTTTTGGTTTTTTTGCCGCTTTTTATTACTGATTTTGAAAAATAACAGGGTTTAATTATAACGAAAAAAAAGCGCAAATTCACTTTTGAATGACTATGATAGGTGTAAATTTAACATTTTTTCCAATGCATTTTTTAGGTTTGAATGCTATGCCAAGAAGAATACCGGATTACCCTGATGTTTTTTCTTTCTGAAACTATTTTTCTTCTTTAGGTTCAATTTTTACATTTTTAAATCTTTATTTATTCTATTATATAATATTAGATGCTTTTTACGTTGGTGGTTGAATTTTTATGGTAAGAGAAAGTATTAAAAATATTTGAGATGTTTTAACGGGAGAGAACATATTTTATTTTTATGATAAATATATTTTTGGATCTCAGTATTTTATTAGCGAAGAGTTTGAAAAAGAATTAGAAGCAGCTGGTGGCCATAAAGATTTAGAAGAGGAAATTAAAACTTACTTTATTAATTTTTGACAGTGGGTTGTCAAAAATATATTTAGAAATAAAAAATAATGTTTAGAAATTTTCTTATAAAATTATACAATTTTTTTTTTAATTACCCAACTCCTAGTAATTTAACAAACGTATGAAATTTTGGAATATTAGCTTTTATATTTCTTATGACTCAAATATTAACAGGTTTATTGCTTTCCTTGTATTATGTCCCCACAGCTGAATGAGCTTTTGAATTTGTTGAATATTTAGTTAGAGATACTTATTTAGGCTGATATATTAGATATTTGCATGCTAATGGCGCTTCTTTTTTTTTTTTTGTTGTATATGTTCATTTTTTTAGAAGCATTTATTACTTTTCTTATCTTAGACCTAAATTAGCAGTTTGAAATACTGGAGTATTAACCCTACTTTTGTTAATAATAACTGCCTTTACAGGTTATGTTTTACCATGAGGCCAAATGTCTTTTTGGGCAGCAACTGTTATAACAAATTTAGCAACCGTTATACCTTGTATTGGAGACGATTCTGTTAAAGTAATTTGAGGATCTTATTCGGTAAGTACCACTACTTTGAATAGGTTTTATACTATACATTTTATTTTACCTTTCGTAATTTTGTCTATCATTATACTTCATTTTATGTTTTTACATAAGGTAGGTTCTTCTAATAATTTAGAATTGAATAACAAAGGTGATAAAATACCTTTTCACCCTTATTATACAATTAAAGATGCAGTAAATGTTCTTTTTTTTATTTTATTTTATATTTTTATTATAAGATGAGGTCCTAATCTTTTAGCTCACTCAGATAATTATATACCTGCCGATCCATTAGTGACACCCTCGCATATAGTGCCGGAATGATATTTTTTAGCGTTTTACGCTATGCTAAGAAGTATTTCCTCTAAAAAAGCAGGAGCTATTGTTATGATAATGAGCATAGTTATTTTGTTTATATTTCCATGAAATATAAGATTGGATTTTAAAGCAAACATATGATCAAGCGATAGATTTGACTTTACTGACCCCAAAAAAGTAAAAGAATATGTTTTACTTACTGAGAAATTGTCTCCAACTTTACAAAAATATTTTTTTTGAATTTTTGTTGCTGATTTTATAGGTTTGAGTTATATAGGTATGATGCCTGCTGAAAAGCCTTATAAAGAAATAGGTTTGGTTTTAACTTTTATCTATTTTCTTTTTTTTACACATACAACTTATATAGTTTCATTTAAAGATTGATTAAATTCCATGAAAAACAATTGTAGAGAGTTTAGTTACGAATTTGGTGTAGTATATTATTATTTAGTGGTTTTATATAAACAGTTTATAATTTTTATAAAATTTGTTAAGTCTACTAAATCTTATGAAGCTATTAATCATTTGTATCAAAACGAATTTAAAAATTCGAAATTTTATCTTTTTATTTCAAAAGTATTTAATAAAATTAAATATTTTTATTTAAAAATAAAAAATTTTTTTTCTACTAAATAAATATATGAATAATTTTATGGGAACGCTGTTCAATATATTAAATATAATAGTAAAAATTTTATATTTTAAGCTTATAGTTAGGTTTTTATTTTATTTTAATCCTAATTATAAAAAGTCTCCGTTTATTAAGAATGAAAAAAGAGGTCTTAAGAAATCTAAATTTTCTTGAGAAAAAGTATGGGAAGTTAGAAATGAAAAAACTAAATACATACACTACGAAACTATAGATAAAGAATATTTATTTACAGAAGAACAAAGAAAAGAAATAGAAATAAGGAATTCTAGACATGAAGTTTTAGATTTTCCTTTAGTATGACAGCCTGAAATTGTGGATGAGAAAGACGATTGAAGATACAGAAGATCACTTTACTTTAGAAAAGGTATTCTTAGAATCGTGCTTCATACTAAATGAGAGCTTGAAAATCTTAATGATTTACAAAAAGGGCTTCATTTATTTAAAGTTTTTGGAACTATTTTTTTTACACCTTTATTTTTTGCTTGACTTTTTTGCAATAGAATGGAGTTAATGCATATGGGTATTGAGTATTTTTTACTTAATGATTATTTAATAAATAAAATTGGTTTTAAAGAACCAAGTGTTTATTCAGCTGTTGTTAGGCTATATTATACCAATTATATAGATGCAGCTGTAAACCATCTTATAGCTTATTCACGACGCCTTGAAAGAGAGTTAGTAATAAACAGCCCTTTAACTGGATTATCGCAAACAAGTGTGTATTTTTTGCCTATAAAAAGAGGTGTAAATAATCATATGGTTGTAAATAAAATAGTTACAGAAGTTTTAAATTATTATAATAAAGACTTATTGAGTGAATTTATTTGTAAAGAAATTTTAATAGATTTTGCCAGGGAACAAAAAATAAACATTAATTTAGTAGAAATGTATATGGAAAAAAATAGAAGTTTTCCTCAAATAACTTTCGATCTTCTTTTTGCAATTTTTAGAACAACTGAATGAAGAATAAAAATCCCACTTACAAATGGAACTTCTTCTATTTCCATGTTATGACGCGCTTACGATGTTTTTGGACCTAGCTCAAGTGATGCAAAAAAAGGGTTTTGTTATGATCCAAATAATGAATTTAGTGTATGAGCTTTTGAAAACGCTATTCTCCACGGTATTTCTTATAGACCCCCTCTTTGATGAAGATACGATTATTGTGGTGGTAATTATTACAGTCATCGCATTGTTGTTATAGGTAATCATCCAACTTTAATAGAAGAGCTTAGAAATGTAAAGTGTAAATATACTTATCCTTCTGATATATTTATATCTATAATTAAAAAGATTTATCGAATGGTAAAGCCTAAAAATAATTCTTTTTTTTGAACTATTACATATTATTTAGATACTTATTTATTCAAATATATCGCTAAGCCTCTTAAATTTTTGCTAAGAGATCGAGACTATCTTTTCAAAAAAGATATAAAATTGGCATTAAAATCTATTAAAGAAGGTTATGCCAATTTTATATCATTTAAAAATAATTTTGTAAATTTATTAAATGAGTCTATTTTAGGACCTTATTTATTTTTAGAACATAGATATTCATATTGAAAGCAGGTTAAATCTCGAAAAGTTTGAGGGCAGGTATATCATGTTTGAGAAAGAAATAACAATAGGTTTTTTAGATCGGTACCTTATCCCTTAGTTTTTAAAGAAGAAAAAGCTTATGGGATTAATTGAGAAGAAATGCATGTTACTTCGCGTTATTCACGAGAGTATTATTTAAATCAGAAAAATGGTCGATTCGGACTTAATTACAAAAATACAAGGTTGGCTACTGTTATAGGCTTTGGATACGCGCCTTATATAGAAATGGGCGCTATGCGTCCTATTGCAAACTGATACGGCGAAGATTATGATACTTCTAAATTAATTACATATAACGGCATGGAAAATGATTTGCCAAATATGACTTTAGACGAGATGAAGGATAGAAATATTAACTTCTCGTCTCTAGAAATATTCTGACCAGATTATGATCTGGGGGTGAATACATTTGCAAATTTAATTTCATTAAATTTATTTGTTGATTTTTTAACCATTATATTTTTATTTAGTTTATTTGTTTTTAACATAAAATCGGTTAGGACTTATAACAGCTATATAGTTAAAAAAATTTATTTTTTTTTTTGAGATTTGTTTAAAAGTTTAGTTTTAAATGTTAGATTGGAAAGATTTTTTTCTGTAATAATTAGCTATTTTTTATGTATAATATTTTTTAATTTAGGTGGTTTTTCGTTCTACGAACTTTCTTTTATGTCTCATGTATCAATAACTTTTTTTTTTAGTTTTTCTATTTTTATAAATTATATTGTAAATTTATTTATTAATTTTAATGAATTATTTTATTTAAAGTTTGTACAAAAGGCAAATATTGTTTTAGTTCCTTTTTTATTTTTAATAGAGATAGTATCTTTTTTTGTAAGGCCTTTTAGTTTAGGTATACGACTTTTTGCTAATGTTATGTCTGGACATATATTAATGCACATGTTTTTTTCAACTTTTATATTTTGTTATAAGATAAGTTTTTGAGTATCTTTTTTTATATTTGGTTTTTGTTTATTTATTTTTTTTATGGAATTATTTGTGTCTTTTATTCAAGCTTATATATTTATGATTTTACTATTAGTTTATTCTATAGATTTGGTGAATATACATTAAGTTGCTAGCGGTAAATATATTTAAATGCCTCAGTTTGATATTTTTGGCAATTATAAATTGGCTTTTTTGTTTGTTATTTTATACTACGTGTACTTTTTTTTTTTTTGTGGTATTTTTTGAATCAGTTATGAAGCTGATTTATTTAGATTTTTCCTTAAGTATGCATATATACTTGTGTAATTGTTCTAAAAGAGAAAAAATTCTTTGAGCTAATTTTGTAAAAAATAGTTTTTTTCACAAAATGATTTATTTTTTATAAAAATTTGTATTTATTTATTTTTTCAATTTTTACTATTGATTTATTAAATTTAGTTATATTGTGTTACAGTTTTGTTTCTATTTATATATTATGTATTAATAGAGACAATTATGTTAATATTTCTAACGATAATATATTTTTAAAACATTATTGAGTTACTTTAAAACACCGTTAAACGCTATTAAATATAGGTGAGCTTGAAATATTTTACTTTAAACTTCGGCCCGCAGCACCCCGCAGCACATGGGGTGTTACGTTTAATTTTGTATATGAATGGCGAAGTTATAAAATATGTAGATCCACATATAGGTTTGTTGCATAGAGGAACTGAGAAATTATTAGAATACAAAACTTTTTTGCAGGGTATACCTTATTTTGCAAGACTAGATTATGTTTCAACTATAAATCAAGAGCACGTATATTGTTTAGCTATAGAAACATTGGCTTCTTTAAAATTAAAGAGAAAGCACTCTATATTTAGAGTAATAACTCTAGAACTTTCAAGAATATTAAATCATATTTTAGCTATAACTACCCACGCTTTAGATGTTGGCGCTATGACACCATTTTTATGGGCTTTTGAAGAAAGGGAAAAAATTATGGAAATATTTGAAAGAGTTTCAGGCGCAAGGTTACACACTAGTTTTATAAGGCCAGGAGGTGTTATTTCTGATTTAAATTTAAAAATTTTAAAAGATATAAAAGATTTTTGCTTTAACTTTAAATTGAAAATAACAGATATTTATGGTGTTTTATACAATAATAGGATTTGGAGGCAGAGATTATCTGATATTGGAGTTTTGACGAAAAAAGATGTTATGTGCTTTTCACTGTCTGGACCTCTTTTAAGAAGTTCAGGGTTAAATTGAGATATTAGAAAAATTAGAACTTATGACGCTTACAAAATATTTAAATTTAATGTAATAGTGGGCAAAAAAGGAGATTGTTTAGATAGATTCATAATAAGAGTGGAAGAGATGCGTGAAAGTTTAAATATAATATTACAAGCAGTTGAAAGAAATGTAATTTATAAGAATAATTTGAATTCAGAAGATTTTAAAACAAAGTCTAACGATAAACAAAACGTAAAAAAATCAATGGAGTCTATAATAAGTCATTTTAAGTATTATTCTGAAAATATTTTTTTATGTGAAGATGATATTTACGTATCTACTGAAACTCCAAAAGGAGAGTTTGGGGTTCATATAGAGGCTTTTAACAGCAATAAACCTTCTAGAGTGAAAATAAGGTCTACCGGATTTTTACATCTTCAGGTTTTGAACAAGTTAGCAAATAATTTACTTTTAGCTGATTTAGTTACTGTAATTGGTACTTTGGACTTGGTTTTCGGAGAAATTGATCGGTAGCAGTTGTGTATACACATACTTTTGTACCTATGTTAATTAAGGTAATTAAT
>Ga0214501_1000033_pt1 | contig 12841 bp, 26 predicted proteins | sample G5R1MT_14_FD_206150 | JGI IMG/M metagenome (GOLD analysis project Ga0214501, IMG submission 206150) | Metatranscriptome of phyllosphere microbial comminities from switchgrass, GLBRC, Michigan, United States - G5R4_MAIN_12SEP2016_LR1... | ecosystem: Host-associated > Plants > Phyllosphere >... | reverse complement strand
GTGAAGGCGGTCGTACCGTCGGCGCCGGCGTGGTTGCCAAGATCATCGAGTAATCGATTGATCTGAAACGAAAAAAGGCCCCTCGGGGCCTTTTTTCTTGCCTCGTGAAATTGACAGATGGCAAAAGAGGCGTTCTTGACAGGCGCTGGCGACATCCTTAGAATTGCGCCTCCTTTAATCGGGCACCTTTTTGTCCGAGAGGAAAGCTTGGAGTCTGAGGTCAAATGCAAAATCAACAAATCCGTATTCGGTTGAAGGCTTTTGATCATCGCCTGATCGATCAATCCACCCAGGAAATCGTAGAAACTGCGAAACGTACTGGTGCTCAGGTGCGTGGTCCGATTCCTCTGCCTACCCGCAAGGAACGTTACACAGTGCTGATTTCTCCGCACGTCAACAAGGACGCTCGTGACCAGTACGAAATTCGTACCCACAAGCGTGTGCTCGACATCGTTCAGCCCACCGACAAGACGGTCGATGCGCTGATGAAGCTCGATCTCGCCGCTGGCGTTGAAGTGCAAATCAGCCTCGGCTGAGACCGTCAAGGTTTCAGTCGTGTAACGCTCTGAAATGGGCGGCCATAGCGGGTGAAAGCCCCGTACACTCAAGAGGTTCTCAACATGACGATTGGTTTAGTCGGTCGTAAATGCGGTATGACCCGCGTTTTCACCGAAGAAGGCGTTTCCGTTCCGGTCACGGTCATTGAGATCGAGCCGAATCGCGTAACCCAATTCAAGAGCGAAGAAACCGATGGCTATCGCGCCATTCAGGTAACCGTGGGCGAGCGTCGTGCTTCCCGCGTGACCAAGGCGCAAGCCGGTCACTTCGCCAAGGCCAGCGTTGCTGCTGGTCGTAGCGTCCTCGAATTCCGCCTGGAAGACGGTGAGTACAAGGCAGGTGACGAAGTCACCGTAGCCCTGTTCGAAGCCGGTCAGATGGTTGATGTCACGGGTCAGTCCAAAGGTAAGGGCTACGCCGGTACCATCAAGCGCTGGAACTTCCGTGGTCAGGACAATACCCACGGTAACTCCGTTTCCCACCGTGCACCTGGTTCCATCGGCCAGTGCCAGACTCCTGGTCGAGTGTTCAAGGGCAAGAAAATGTCCGGTCACCTGGGTGCGGAGCGTGTAACCGTTCAGTCGCTGGAAGTCGTGCGTGTAGACGCCGAGCGCAACCTGCTGCTGGTCAAGGGTGCCGTCCCCGGCGCGCCGGGTGGTGACGTGATCGTACGTCCCGCTGTCAAGGCCCGTGGTTGAGAGGAGAGAGAACATGCAACTCAATGTGAATGGCTCTCAAGCTATCGAAGTCTCTGAGCACACCTTCGGCGGTGAATTCAACGAGACCCTGGTTCACCAGGCAGTCGTCGCCTACATGGCTGGCGGTCGTCAGGGCACCCGTGCCCAGAAGACCCGTTCCGAAGTCCGTGGCGGCGGCAAGAAGCCCTGGCGTCAGAAGGGCAGCGGTCGTGCCCGTGCCGGTACCATCCGCAGCCCCATCTGGCGCTCCGGTGGCGTGGCTTTCGCAGCCAAGCCCCAGGATCACAGCCAGAAGCTGAACAAGAAGATGTACCGCGCTGCACTGCGCTCCATCCTCGCCGAGCTGGTCCGTCTGGATCGTCTGGTCGTGGTTGACGACTTCGCCGTCGACGCGCCCAAGACCAAGACCCTGGTCAGCAAGCTGGACGGCCTGGGCCTGAGCGACGTGCTGATCGTGACCGACGCTGTCGACCAGAATCTGTATCTGGCCGCCCGCAACCTGCCTTTCGTCGACGTGCGTGATGTCCAGGGTTCCGACCCGGTCAGCCTGATCGCCTACGACAAGGTGCTGGTCACTGTGTCCGCCGTGAAGAAATTCGAGGAGCTGCTGGCATGAACCAGGAACGCGTATTCAAAGTGCTGCTTGGCCCGCACATCTCCGAGAAGGCCACCATGCTGGCGGACAGCCAGAAGCAGTTCGTATTCAAGGTTGCCACCGATGCAACCAAGCTGGAAATCAAGAAGGCCGTCGAGCAGCTGTTCGAGGTCAAGGTCCGCAGCGTCAGCACCCTGAACGTCCAGGGCAAGACCAAGCGTACCGCTCGTGGTCTGGGCAAGCGTAACGACTGGAAAAAAGCGTACATCGCGCTCCAGCCGGGCCAGGATCTCGACTTTTCCAGCAGCGCCGAGTAATCAGGGGGCATCATGGCAATCGTAAAATGCAAGCCGACCTCCGCTGGCCGCCGCTTTGTGGTCAAGGTGGTCAACTCCGATCTGCACAAAGGCGCGCCTTACGCTCCTTTGCTGGAGAAGAAGAGCAAGTCCGGCGGCCGTAACAACAATGGTCGTATCACCACTCGCCACATCGGCGGTGGTCACAAGCAGCACTATCGTCTGGTCGATTTCCGTCGCAACAAGGATGGCATCCCTGCCGTCGTTGAGCGTATCGAATACGATCCGAACCGTACTGCGCACATCGCTCTGCTGAAGTACGCCGATGGCGAGCGTCGCTACATCATCGCCCCCAAGGGCGTTGCTGCCGGTGACCAACTGCTGTCCGGCGCTGGCGCGCCCATCAAGGCTGGCAACAACCTGCCGCTGCGTAACGTGCCGGTCGGTAGCACCATCCACGGTATCGAGCTGAAGCCTGGCAAAGGCGCTCAGATCGCTCGCTCCGCGGGTACCTCCGCTCAGCTGGTCGCCCGCGAAGGCGCCTACGTCACCGTGCGTCTGCGCAGCGGTGAAATGCGCAAGGTGCTGTCCGAGTGCCGTGCCACCCTGGGCGAAGTGTCCAACGGTGAGCACAGCCTGCGTTCGCTGGGTAAGGCCGGTGCCACCCGCTGGCGTGGCGTGCGTCCGACCGTTCGTGGTGTCGCCATGAACCCGGTCGATCACCCGCACGGTGGTGGTGAAGGTCGTACTTCCGGTGGCCGTCATCCGGTTTCGCCGTGGGGCGTCAAGACCAAGGGTCTCAAGACGCGCTCCAACAAGCGTACCGACAAGATGATTGTCCGTCGCGGCAAGTAATCAGTAGAGGATTCGACTGTGCCCCGTTCTCTGAAGAAAGGTCCTTTTATCGATCTTCACCTGTTGAAGAAGATCGAAGTCGCGGTGGAAAAGAACGAACGCAAACCGATCAAGACCTGGTCGCGTCGTTCGATGATCCTGCCGCAGATGGTCGGTCTGACCATCGCTGTGCACAACGGTCGTCAACATGTCCCCGTTCTGGTGAACGAAGACATGGTCGGCCACAAACTCGGCGAGTTCGCTGCTACCCGCACCTATCGCGGTCATGCGGCTGACAAGAAAGCCAAGCGTTAAGGGGTAAGGAAGATGGAAGTAGCCGCTAAGCTGTCGGGCGCTCGTATCTCCGCCCAGAAAGCCCGCTTGGTCGCCGACCAGATCCGCGGGAAGAAGGTGGGCGAAGCGCTCAACCTGTTGACTTTCAGCAGCAAGAAAGCCGCTGAAATCATGAAGAAGGTGCTGGAGTCGGCTGTAGCCAACGCCGAGCACAATGAAGGCGCCGACGTGGACGACCTGAAGGTTTCCACTGTCTTCGTAAACGAAGGTCGTTCGCTCAAGCGCATCATGCCGCGTGCCAAAGGTCGTGCTGATCGCATCGTGAAGCGGTCTTGCCATATCACGGTCAAGGTTGCGGACAAGTAACGGAGTCGATCAGATGGGTCAGAAAGTACATCCCAATGGCATTCGCCTGGGTATCGTCAAGGAGCACACTTCGGTCTGGTACGCGGATAAGCGCACTTATGCGGACTATCTGCTGGCCGACCTGAAGGTTCGTGAGTACCTCCAGGACAAATTAAAAAGCGCGTCCGTAAGCCGTATCGATATTCATCGCCCGGCTCAAACCGCACGCATCACCATCCACACCGCCCGTCCCGGTATCGTGATCGGCAAGAAAGGTGAGGATGTCGAGAAGCTGCGTCAGGACCTGACCGCAAGAATGGGTGTGCCCGTGCACATCAACATCGAAGAGATCCGCAAGCCGGAGCTCGACGGTGCCCTGGTTGCGCAGAGTGTTGCGCAGCAGCTTGAGCGTCGTGTGATGTTCCGTCGTGCCATGAAGCGCGCCGTGCAGAACGCGATCCGCATTGGTGCCAAAGGCATCAAGATTCAGGTGAGCGGTCGTCTGGGCGGTGCTGAAATCGCCCGTACCGAGTGGTATCGCGAAGGTCGTGTGCCCCTGCACACCCTGCGTGCCGATATCGACTACGCCACTGCGGAAGCTCACACCACTTACGGTGTGATCGGTGTGAAGGTCTGGATCTTCAAGGGTGAGGTCATTGGTGGCCGCCAGGAAGAGCTCAAGCCCGTCGCCCCGGCTCCGCGCAAAAAAGCTGCTGCTAAGTAAGGAGTACGCAACATGCTGCAACCCAAGCGTACAAAATTCCGCAAGCAGATGACCGGCCACAACCGTGGTCTGGCTCATCGCGGTAGCAAGGTCAGCTTCGGCGAGTACGCGCTGAAGGCTGTCGGCCGTGGCCGTCTGACCGCTCGCCAGATCGAATCCGCACGTCGTGCGCTGACCCGTCACGTAAAGCGTGGCGGCAAGATCTGGATCCGCGTCTTCCCTGACAAGCCTGTCACCAAGAAGCCTCTCGAAGTGCGGATGGGTAAAGGTAAGGGTAGTGTCGAGTACTGGGTAGCCCAGATCCAGCCGGGCAAGGTCCTGTACGAGATCGAGGGTGTTTCCGAGGATCTGGCTCGTCAGGCATTTGCCCTGGCCGCTGCCAAGCTTCCGCTCGAAACCTCCTTTGTTAAGCGGACGGTGATGTGATGAAAGCGAAAGATTTGCGTGAGAAATCCGTAGAGGAGCTGAACGAGCAGCTTCTCAACCTGCTGCGTGACCAGTTCAATCTGCGTATGCAGAAGGCAACTGGCCAGTTGGGTCAGTCTCACATGCTCTCGCAAGTGAAGCGCGACATCGCTCGCGTCAAGACTGTGCTGAACCAGCAGGCAGGTAAGTGATCATGGCTGAAGCTGAAAAAACTGTCCGTACGCTGACCGGCCGAGTGGTCAGCGACAAGATGGACAAAACCGTCACCGTACTGATCGAGCGTCGCGTAAAGCACCCGATCTACGGCAAATACGTGAAGCGTTCCACCAAGCTGCACGCTCACGACGAAACCAATCAGTGCCGCATTGGTGACCTGGTCACTATTCGCGAAACCCGCCCGCTGGCCAAGACCAAGGCGTGGACCCTGGTTGACGTCGTCGAGCGCGCCGTGCAGGTATAAGGGTAGAGAGCCATGATCCAGACTCAATCCATGCTTGACGTCGCCGACAACAGCGGCGCTCGTCGCGTGATGTGCATCAAGGTGCTCGGCGGTTCCCACCGTCGTTACGCCGGCATTGGCGACATCATCAAAGTCACCGTCAAGGAAGCAATTCCGCGCGGCAAGGTGAAGAAAGGTCAGGTGATGACTGCTGTCGTCGTGCGTACCAAGCACGGCGTCCGCCGCACCGACGGTTCCATCATCCGCTTCGACGGCAACGCCGCGGTTCTGCTGAACAACAAGCAAGAGCCGATTGGCACCCGTATCTTTGGGCCGGTGACCCGTGAACTTCGCTCCGAGAAGTTCATGAAGATCGTCTCCCTTGCCCCCGAAGTGCTGTAAGGAGTAGCCGACATGCAAAAGATTCGTCGTGACGACGAGGTAATCGTCATTGCCGGCAAGGACAAGGGCAAGCGTGGCAAGGTGCTGAAGGTGCTCGCCGATGACCGTCTGGTCGTTGGTGGGGTCAACCTGATCAAGCGCCACACCAAGCCCAACCCCATGCTGGGTGTTCAGGGTGGCATCGTAGAGAAAGAAGCTCCTCTGCATGTCTCCAACGTTGCCATTTTCAACTCCGAGACCAACAAGGCTGACCGCGTTGGTTTCAAAGTCGAAGACGGCAAGAAGATTCGTATCTTCAAGTCGACCCAAAAAGCGGTCCAGGCCTGAAGCTGCTAGGTAGATCACCATGGCTCGATTGAAAGAGATTTATCGGAAGGAAATCGCGCCCAAGCTGAAAGAGCAGCTTCAGCTGGGTAACGTGATGGAAGTTCCGCGCATCACCAAGATCACCTTGAACATGGGTCTGGGCGAAGCAGTCGGTGACAAGAAGATCATCGACAACGCTGTAGCTGACCTGGAAAAGATCGCTGGTCAAAAGCCGGTCGTGACTTATGCCCGCAATTCCATTGCTGGCTTCAAGATTCGCGAAGGCTGGCCGATCGGCGTCAAGGTGACCCTGCGTAGCGATCGCATGTATGAATTCCTGGATCGTCTGCTGTCCATCTCCCTGCCGCGCGTGCGTGACTTCCGCGGCCTGAATGCCAAGTCCTTCGATGGTCGTGGCAATTACAGCATGGGCGTGAAGGAGCAGATCATCTTCCCGGAGATCGATTACGACAAGATCGATGCGCTGCGTGGTATGGACATCACCCTGACCACCACCGCTCGTAGCGACGAGGAAGGCCGTGCGCTGCTGCGCGCGTTCAACTTCCCGTTCCGTAACTGATTGAGGTCTTCAGATGGCTAAGCAAAGCATGATTAACCGCGAGCTGAAGCGTCAGCAGACGGTTGCCAAGTACGCCAAGAAGCGCGCCGAGCTGAAGGCGACCATCGGTAATGTCAACGCCTCCCCCGAGGACCGTTGGAATGCCCAGGTCGCCCTGCAGAAGCAGCCCCGTGACGCCAGCGCCAGCCGCATGCGTAACCGCTGCCGCCTGACCGGTCGTCCGCATGGCGTGTACCGCAAGTTCGGTCTGTCCCGCATCAAGCTGCGTGAAGCAGCCATGCGCGGTGACGTGCCCGGCCTGGTGAAGGCCAGCTGGTAACAGCTAGCGCCTTTCATCGCGGTAATTGAATCAAGCCCCTTTTGGGGCTTGATTCGTTTCAGGCTGGTCTCTAGAATGCTCGGCTCGCCCGAATCGGCCTATTGCCGAGGGGTGATTTTGAGAGCCGGTAGGCTCAATTTCTGTATTAGGAGCTAATAGCCCATGAGTATGCAGGACCCGTTAGCAGACATGCTAACTCGTATCCGTAATGCCCAGATGGCTGAAAAGGCCGTTGTGAGCATGCCTTCTTCCAAGCTGAAGGCTGCCGTTGCCAAAGTCCTCAAGGACGAAGGTTACATCGCGGATTTTCAGGTCAGCGCGGAATCCAAGCCGTCGCTGTCCATCGAGCTGAAGTACTTCGAAGGCAAGCCTGTCATCGAAGAGCTGAAGCGTAGCAGCCGTCCCGGTCTGCGCCAGTACAAAGCCGTTGACCAGCTGCCGAAAGTGCGTGGCGGTCTGGGCGTGTCGATCGTTTCCACCAACAAAGGTGTGATGACTGATCGCGCAGCCCGTGCTGCTGGTGTTGGCGGCGAAGTGCTCTGCACAGTCTTCTAAGGGGAATCAGCATGTCTCGCGTTGCTAAAAACCCTGTAAGACTGCCTGCAGGCGTCGAAGTTAATCTGGCCGGTCAGGCCCTTTCGATCAAGGGTGCCAAGGGCGCTCTGGAACTGAAGGTCCATCCGTCCGTTGAAGTCACCCAAGAGTCCGGTGAGCTGCGTTTCGCTGCTCGCAATGGCGATCAGCAGACCCGTGCGATGGCCGGCACTACCCGTGCCCTGGTCAACAACATGGTGGTCGGCGTTAGCCAGGGCTTCGAGCGCAAGCTGCAACTGGTCGGTGTGGGCTACAAGGCCCAGGCCAAAGGTCAGGTGCTGAACCTCGCTCTGGGCTTCTCTCACCCCGTGGACTACGAGCTGCCGCAAGGCATCACCGCAGAAACCCCCAACCAGACCGAGATCCTGATCAAGGGTATCGACAAGCAGCTGGTCGGCCAGGTTGCGGCTGAGATTCGTGGTTTCCGTCCGCCGGAGCCTTACAAGGGCAAGGGTGTACGGTATGCCGACGAAGTCGTCCACCGTAAAGAAGCCAAGAAAAAGTAGGGCATAGCAAATGACCGTCAAGAAAGAAACCCGACTGCGTCGCGCTCGCAAGGCTCGCCTGAAGATGCGCGAGCTGGAAGTGGTCCGTCTGTGCGTGTACCGCTCTTCCCAGCACATCTATGCCCAGGTCATCGCGGCCGATGGCAGCAAGGTCCTGGCCAGCGCTTCTACGCTGGACAAAGAACTGCGCGAAAGCGCTACCAGCAACGTCGAGGCGGCCAAGAAAGTTGGTCTGCTGGTCGCCGAGCGTGCCAAGGCCGCTGGCGTTACCCAGGTGGCCTTTGATCGTTCTGGCTTCAAGTACCATGGTCGCGTCAAAGCGCTGGCCGACGCTGCTCGTGAAGGCGGGCTGGAGTTCTAAGTCATGGCAAATAACGATCAAAAGCGCGACGAAGGCTATATCGAGAAGCTGGTTCAAGTTAACCGCGTAGCCAAAACCGTGAAAGGCGGCCGTATCTTCGCCTTCACCGCTCTGACCGTGGTTGGCGATGGCAAAGGCCGCGTTGGCTTCGGCCGTGGCAAGGCCCGTGAAGTGCCTGCCGCCATCCAGAAGGCTATGGAAGCTGCTCGCCGCAACATGATCCAGGTGGATCTGAACGGCACCACCCTGCAGTACCCGGTCAAGGCCGCCCATGGCGCCTCCAAGGTGTACATGCAGCCCGCTTCCGACGGTACCGGCATCATCGCTGGTGGTGCCATGCGCGCCGTCCTGGAAGTTGCTGGTGTGCAGAACGTCCTGGCCAAGTGCTACGGCTCCACCAACCCGGTAAACGTTGTGTACGCGACCTTTGAAGGTCTCAAGCACATGCAGGCGCCGGAAGCTGTTGCCGCCAAGCGTGGCAAGAGCGTCGAGGAGATTCTCTGATCATGGCTAACGCAACCGTCAAGGTCACGCTGATCAAGAGCGTCCACGGCCGTCTGGCCAATCACAAGGCTTGCGTCAAGGGTCTCGGCCTGCGTCGCATCGGTCACACCGTCGAAGTTCAGGACACCCCTGAAAATCGCGGCATGATCAACAAGGCCTACTACCTTCTGCGTGTGGAGGGTTAAGTCATGAAACTGAATGATCTGCGTTCCGCTCCCGGCGCTCGCCGCGAGAAGCTGCGTCCCGGTCGTGGTATCGGTAGCGGCCTGGGCAAGACCGGTGGCCGCGGCCACAAGGGTCTGACCTCCCGTTCCGGTGGCAAGGTTGCCCCCGGTTTCGAGGGTGGCCAGCAGCCGCTGCACCGTCGTCTGCCGAAGTTCGGCTTCGTTTCGCTGAAAGCCCTGGACCGTGCCGAGGTTCGTACCTCCGAGCTGGCCAAGGTTGATGTCGATGTGGTCGATCTGCAGGCGCTGAAAGACGCCAACGTGATCAGCCGCGACATCAAGCGTGTCAAGGTTGTGCTGTCCGGCGACGTCACTCGTGCCGTCACCCTGAAGGGCATTCGTGCCACCAAGGGCGCACGTGCAGCCATCGAAGCAGCTGGCGGCAAGATCGAGGAATAAATGGCTAAGCAAGGTGCTCTCTCTGCGCTCAGCAAGACCGGTGGTATGTCCGAGCTGTGGACCCGCCTCCGATTCCTGTTCCTGGCGATCATCGTCTACAGGATCGGTGCGCACATCCCTGTTCCGGGTATCAATCCCGATCAGCTGGCTGCACTGTTCAGGCAGAACGAGGGGACCATTCTTAGCCTCTTCAACATGTTCTCTGGCGGTGCGCTGGAGCGGATGAGCATCTTTGCACTGGGGATCATGCCGTACATCTCGGCTTCGATCATCATGCAGCTGCTTACCGCGATCAGCCCACAGCTGGAGCAATTGAAGAAAGAGGGTGAGTCTGGTCGTCGCAAGATCAGCCAGTACACCCGTTACGGCACGCTGGTTCTGGCGCTTGTTCAGGCCACCGGGATGTCGGTAGGACTCGCCAGTCAGGGCGTCGCATTCAGCGTGGGCTTCAGCTTCTATTTCGTCGCTGTCACCACGTTTGTCGCCGGCGCGCTGTTCATGATGTGGCTGGGTGAGCAGATCACCGAGCGCGGTATCGGCAATGGCATCTCGATGCTGATCTTCGCCGGCATCGTCGCGGGCTTGCCCCGCGCCATCGGTCAGTCCTTCGAGTCGGCACGGCAGGGCGATATCAACATCTTCGCGCTGATCATGGTGGGTGTGGTGGCGGTTGCCATCATCGCCTTCGTGGTGTTCATCGAGCGTGGGCAGCGTCGTATTGCCGTGCACTACGCCAAGCGTCAGCAGGGCCGCAAGGTCTTCGCGGCGCAGAACAGCCATCTGCCGCTCAAGGTGAACATGGCTGGGGTCATCCCGGCGATCTTCGCCAGCAGCATCCTGCTGTTCCCGGCATCGCTCGGTTCGTGGTTTGGTCAGTCCGAAGGTCTCGGCTGGTTGCAGGACGTGGCTCAGGCCATCGCTCCCGGTCAGCCGCTGAACATCTTGCTGTTTAGTGCAGGGATCATCTTCTTCTGCTTCTTCTATACAGCGCTGATGTTCAACCCCAAGGACGTGGCCGAGAACCTGAAGAAATCCGGAGCGTTCATTCCGGGTATTCGTCCTGGTGAGCAGTCCGCGCGCTATATCGATGGCGTGCTGACCCGACTGACCATGTTCGGTGCCCTGTACATGACGGCGGTGTGCTTGTTGCCCCAGTTCCTGGTGGTCGCGGCGAACGTGCCGTTCTATCTCGGTGGGACGTCGTTGCTGATCGTGGTGGTAGTGGTCATGGACTTCATGTCTCAGGTCCAATCCCATCTCGTATCTCATCAATACGAGTCCCTGATGAAGAAAGCCAACCTGAAGGGCTACGGCGGCGGCATGATGCGCTGATCCGTTACCCGTAAGGTTAGAGGAGTTGTCATGAAAGTTCGTGCATCGGTCAAGAAGCTGTGCCGTAACTGCAAGATCATTCGCCGCGAAGGCGTCGTACGCGTGATCTGCAGCGCTGAACCGCGTCACAAGCAGCGCCAAGGCTGAGTGTGAACCACGCGTCTAACCCGGCAGCTAGTGTGCTGCCGGGTTGATCATTTGTTCCTACAGCGTTAATATCGCGCGCCCTTTTCTTGGCTTCCGGGGCGTCGGTAGCTGTCAATTGGAGTTTTTCTGAATGGCCCGTATTGCAGGCGTCAACATTCCAGATAACAAACACACTGTTATCTCGCTGACCTACATCTATGGTGTCGGTCGCACCACCTCTCAGAAGATCTGCGCGGCCACCGGCATCCAGCCGACCGTCAAGATCAAGGAACTGAGCGACGAGCAGGTCGATCAGCTGCGTAACGAGGTCGCCAAAATCCTCACCGAGGGTGACCTGCGCCGCGAAATCAACATGAACATCAAGCGCCTGATGGATCTGGGTTGCTACCGCGGTCTGCGTCACCGCCGTGGTCTGCCGGTCCGTGGTCAGCGCACCAAGACCAATGCCCGTACCCGTAAGGGCCCGCGCAAGCCGATCCGCAAGTAATCGCATCCGCGAATCGACAGGAATCTAGTCATGGCAAAACCTGCTGCTCGTCCTCGTAAGAAAGTCAAAAAGACAGTGGTTGATGGCATCGCCCACATCCATGCGTCTTTCAACAACACCATCGTGACCATCACCGATCGTCAAGGCAATGCGTTGTCCTGGGCGACCTCCGGTGGCTCCGGCTTCCGTGGCTCCCGTAAGAGCACCCCGTTCGCTGCCCAGATTGCAGCCGAACGTGCCGGCCAAGCCGCTCTGGAATATGGTCTGAAGAATCTGGACGTGAACGTCAAAGGTCCCGGCCCCGGCCGTGAGTCCGCTGTTCGCGCCCTGAATGCCTGTGGTTACAAGATCGCCAGCATCACCGACGTGACGCCTATCCCGCATAACGGGTGCCGTCCGCCGAAGAAGCGTCGCGTGTAATAGGAGACAGTGAGAAATGGCTCGTTACATTGGTCCCAAGTGCAAACTGTCCCGCCGCGAAGGCACTGACCTCTTCCTGAAGAGCGGCGCTCGTGCCCTCGACTCGAAGTGCAAGCTGGAAACCGTTCCTGGCCAGCATGGTCAGCGTCGCGGTCGTCTGTCCGACTACGGTCTGCAGCTGCGTGAAAAGCAGAAAGTCCGCCGTATCTATGGCGTCCTCGAGCGTCAGTTCGCCGGTTACTACCAGGAAGCTGCCCGTCGCAAGGGCGCTACCGGTGAAAACCTGCTGCAACTGCTCGAATGCCGTCTGGACAACGTGGTGTATCGCATGGGCTTTGGTGCCACTCGCGCTGAATCGCGCCAGCTGGTCTCCCACAAGTCGATCACCGTCAACGGTCAGACCGTCAACATTCCCTCCTATCAGGTCAAGGTCGGCGACGTCGTCGCGGTCCGTGAAAAGGCCAAAAACCAGCTGCGTATCGCTCAAGCTCTCGAGCTGTGCGGCCAGCGTGGCCGGGTTGAGTGGGTCGAAGTGAGCACCGAGAAAAAGGAAGGCACCTTCAAGAACGTGCCGGCCCGTGGTGATCTCTCCGCCGACATCAACGAAAACCTGATTGTCGAGCTCTACTCCAAGTAAGGGCTAGAAAGTAGGTGCATCCATGCAGAGTTCGGTAAATGAGTTCCTGACCCCCCGCCATATCGATGTGCAGGCGGTTAGTCAGACCCGTGCCAAGATCACCCTCGAGCCTCTCGAGCGTGGTTTCGGCCATACCTTGGGCAACGCGCTGCGGCGTATCCTGTTGTCCTCCATGCCTGGCTGCGCGGTAGTCGAAGCAGAGATCGACGGTGTCCTGCACGAGTACAGCGCCATCGAAGGCGTGCAGGAAGACGTGATCGAGATCCTGCTCAATCTCAAGGGTCTGGCCATCAAGTTGCACGGCCGTGACGAAGTCACCCTGAGCCTGAGCAAGAAAGGTCAGGGGCCGGTTCTGGCCTCTGACATTCAGGTCGATCACGACGTCGAGATCGTCAACGGCGATCACGTCATCGC
>Ga0214501_1000032_pt1 | contig 12976 bp, 2 predicted proteins | sample G5R1MT_14_FD_206150 | JGI IMG/M metagenome (GOLD analysis project Ga0214501, IMG submission 206150) | Metatranscriptome of phyllosphere microbial comminities from switchgrass, GLBRC, Michigan, United States - G5R4_MAIN_12SEP2016_LR1... | ecosystem: Host-associated > Plants > Phyllosphere >... | reverse complement strand
TTCAAGCATAATAAGCCTCAATTTTATAGGCTACCAATCCGCATAACTACAAAAATAATGGATCCCGCAGTCTTGCAGAAGGAAAGAAAAAGAAAGCTCTAAAGCTCACTATAGCTATCCCCTCCTCCGGCTGGCCAACGAACTGATCTCTTTTTCAGGATATGACCATGGGCCTGCACTCCCCGATCCACCATTCACAGAGCCAGTATATGGAAACTCCATCATCCAAGGAACTCAATATACTTTCGCTACCTCCTCCTCCCCCCACACACCCATACTCGTACAAAGAAAGTGAAAGCCCAACGGGAATTCACGCAGATACTGTTTCTCCCGGGTATGTCATGTCCATACGCCTTAATCCCCAGCGCCAGCAATGCAAACTGTGTCCGTCATAACTATATATCATCGTGGTGAGAAAAGAAAATTCCTCGCACTAAAAAGCTCACTCTGCTGTACCCTGTACTGGTCATCGAGAATCTGGCAATAGTGTTATTTTCTTGGTGTGCAAAGGCAGCGGAGACTCTAGGCAAAGCCAAAGTATTCGCCACCGGCTGTCATGGCTGTGTATAGCGCCTTGCGAAGATCCTCATACGACTCATACTCTGGAAGATCGAGCTGGTTAAAGCACGTATGACTACTGGGCAAACGATCCTTGCTCCCATAATCACGATGGATGTTGAATTTGCTGAATCCATTCATGCCCTCAAGCTCCTTGAACCCATTGAGCGGCACTTTACTTGTTCCCGTGATAAACTGCAGCAATTTGGCCTGCTCTTCCTTCTCGAAAGTGCGGATGGCACGCCAGAACCACTGGATTTGCGGCGATGCAGCAGTATAATTGTGGTACTCGGTATTATTCTTCCAGTCATCAACATTAATATCAGGAAGACCGGAGATGAGTAGCTCGAGTTCTTGTTCACTGAAGATAGAGACAAGTTCCGCAGGCACAATGTCGTGGAATCCTTTGAGGAAGTGCTCGAGTTGTTCTTGAACAGCACCTGTCAGGCGGTGCTCGGTGATAAGGCGGATATACTCTTGTTTGTTATCTTCAGTCACAGGAATATTGCGGCCGTTCCCAATCAGATCGACGATTTGCATTTCACCAAAGGCCTCAACCTCTACCGAAAATGTCTCCGTGATGATGTCAGTAATGTCGTTGTGCAGCATCCATTCGAGTGACTTGTAGTACTCAAGATCGAGCGTCTCCATGTCTTTAAGGTTGACTTGTTTGCCCATAATTTGCTTGTAAACAGCACGACTGAAATGACAATCAAGAACACGGCCTTCGTAGAGGGCTTTGCCGATAATGCGTCCAATGAATTTGAAGAACATCAAGTGCTCTGGGTTGATGGAACTCAGACGGTTGGGGTGGAACGTTGTGCGATCGGACGCCACGGGGACAAATAAAGCATAGTCCGCATTGAACATCTGGCGAGAGATGACTTGGAACCATTCGCGGGTAACACCACCAGCATCAACACCTTCTTCACCATGGAAGCGAATGCTGAGCTTACCGTACTTCATCTCATCGGCCGATTTGAAGTAAAGTGACTTGAACGAGTCCAAAAACACTTGATCACGACGGACAGACAGCTGCAGCGGTGGATGGGGTTGGCGATCGCCACCGCGAGAGTGAAGCTTTCGGTTGAAGTAGTTGCGCTTATTGTCAAACTCCAAGACCTTCGAGTTCTTAACCAGTAGCGAAAAGGTACCGCTCATAAGTTTAGGGTTCTGCCGAACAAGGTCATTGAGAATCTTACGGTGATCTTCAGTGAATTTGAAGAAAAGATTCTCCATCTTGCTCTCTGGTGGTGGGCTTGAGAGGGCAAACTCCTTTGAGACCATTTTCGACAAGGGCAGCTCCTTGAGCGTGGTGTTCTTGCAAACAACCATGAGTGACTCGATAAGTGGAAGCAGTGTCGTAGCAATGTTGAGCATGTTGCCACGCTGGCGAATAATTGTGAGACACTCGCTGAGTTTATTCCAGAGTGGCGCAAAGGCAGCATCTTCATAGAGTGTCAGTAGAATATCTGCCTTTTGCCTAGGCTCCAGTGCTTCGGCAGCAGCTTCTGGCTTGTCTTTGATGTCACGCGAGGGATCAAAGAGGTAGTCTAGAGCCGTGAGGGCTCGCAAAAGCTTGGTCTGGTCAGAGCTTGCCGGCGAAAACTTGGAAAGGGCAATGCCTTGAACGTCGGTAGGGGACTCTGCATCGGACACCTGTACGGTCAGGCTAACAAGGTCTTGTAGTGTGGATCTGGCAAGCTCCTTGGCAATGCCAAGCAGCTCCTGACCAAAAATCTCTTTCGCACCTGGTATGGGAGACAAGTTACTGATGACAGATAGCGTTTCTTGGAAGACCTTGCTGTTGCATTCACGAGCGGCAAGGATTTTGGCCACCAGTCTGAGGTTGGCTTCAGGAACATCTGGAGGTGCCAACGTGCGGTGCTTCTTGGTCTTCTCCTCCTCGACCTTGCTTTCATTATGGTTGGATGTGCTTGCTTCACCTTCGGTGATAGCGGGTTCTGCCCGTACTTCGGAAACGCTTGCCATCTCAGTATCTTGGTCGCTGGTGCGGGTCTCTGGCTGTTCAGTCGCCGCACTCGGGGTCTCGACAGGTTGACTCTCGGTAACAGTTTCATCCGCTTTATTGGCTTCTTCTGTCGCCTTCTCCTTTTCTTTCTTCAAAGCTTGTAGGGGTGCTGTTATGACACGAAGCAACGTAGTGAGCTGCTCCATGATGGTCGAGCTCTCAACAATGAGTTTACGGTCCAATAAGGTGAGAAGAGAATTCACAGGATACCTATTCGCCTTGGTCTCTTTCGTCTTGCCTTTGCGATTGGCGCGTCCCTTGAGACCAACCCCAGTCTCGTGCTCAGTAAGGAAGAACGACCACACGGCAGGATTCTTCTCAGTTAACTGGGTGAGCGTGTTCAGGCATTGCTGAACGACCATGAGCGGGGAGACATCGGCATTGATAGACAAAGCCCCATTCTTCTTTGACGGTTTTGGCGTCTTGTCCGCTGGCTGTTGCGGCTGCTTCGCGCGAATTGACAGCTGAGCAAAGCTTCGCTCCACTGCATTGACATCGGCACTGCCATCTTGTAAGATAGATAACAGGATGCTGATGACCTCTGCACGATTCTGACGATTTTCGCAGACATATCGCAGGATAGAGCTAAGGCTAGACTTGGCGCTACCTTGCTGAGGAATGAACATTAGTCTCAGCAAAGTCGCCACGCCAGCTTTGTCGAGCATCTGTACGCAAGGACGAGCTTTTTTCTTCTGGGCGGGGTCGTCTTGGTGTGCACGGCGGCCGTCACGTCGGAAGCTGACTTCTCCAAACTGATTCAGTCGTCGATCACCTCCATAAGCACGAGCTTCTGCAGATATCTCTGGCGGAAGTTGTCGCAAAGTGTCTTCATCGGTGTCCATGAGCACGGCAGCGCGGAGGTTGGGATCCAGGGATGCGAGGAAGCTTGCGGCATCCATATCTTCTCCCTGTGGAACAATAGCGGCACCCTGGTTACGGCGACGATTCTCCTCGCGTTCACGTCGCCGACGTTCCTGTGCCTCTTGTGCAAGCAGCTCCGCACGGATCTCTGGTGGCAAAGCGGCCAGGAACTCCTCGTTAATGTCTGTCGGATGATCGCCCGGTGCATTGACGGTATGTGCATCGGGAGCCTGAGATTGCGACTGGGCTTCTTGCTGTGCTGTTGCGCGCTGTTGCACTCGCTGTTCTTGTCTACGCTCGGCAACTTGCTGCATAAGGACCTCTTCACGCATCTCCTCGGGAAGGGCATCCAGATACTCTGCGTCTATACCCAAATCTGTTATGTCGTATTCACGGCCCCGGATGACTGTCACAACCCTAGGGACTGGCGGCTGCGCTGGAACGGCAGCTTCTGTAGCGGGCGCAGCGGTAGCTTCAGCTGTTTGCACGCCCTCCATTGTCTGCTCGCCAGGATTAGCTGAACCTTCCTCTGCCTCCACAGTCTGCTCTTGAGCTTGGGCTGCAGCCGCAGCAGCTTCACGTTCCTGTTGCTCCTTCTCTTCCTTTTCGCGCGCTTCACGTTCTTCGCGTTCTTTCTTTGCCTTTTTCTCCATTTCCTCCTTGACTTTCCGAATTGTTTCAGCTTCCTGCTCTTCTTGTCGCTTCTTAGCAGCATCCATGGCAGGGGGTACCATGAGCTTGAGGATTGAATTGATGACTCGCTGGCTCTTCTCGATTGCACCCGGTCCGTAAAGAATCCTGGCCTCTTCCTGCCAGCGCTGGCTAGTGTAGGCCTTCACAAAGGCTACAGCTGAATGTGGGTCCTCGCGTGTTGAGCGGGACAAGTGCGACTCGCGAGCGCGTACCATCTCGCGACGGAAACCAGAGTCAGATGGCGGTGGCAATCCCATATTATTGCTGATAGAGAGATGTAGGGCGCCGGCATGTTGATGTAGTACATGGCCAGTGCCTGAGCTCATGACATTCAACAGATTGCTGATAAAGGATACCGGGCTGTCAGCGTTGGACAATCGAGGACCGCGTCCTGTTAGCGCATGGACCCAGTCACTCATTTCTTCGCCCCGAACAGGACCATCGCGACCTGTCGGACGGCCGCCGCGTTGAAGTAGCGGATTTATACCGTCATCTGCAACTCGAGGTACAGCGCCTGGGCGATGTGATCGGTAGGCCGGTACCAGGATGCGGTCACCTGGGCCACCAGGAAACATCCACGGGCTAAGTCGATGTGTGTGGCGGACTGTAGGAGCCGATGGACCCTCATCCCAGCCACCGCCCCAACCGAGTTCCGGTAGAGCGTCTTCTTCGTCCTCCATACCAGGGTCGAAATGAATGTCCTCGTCGTATTCCTCTTCCTCCCCATCTTCGTCCTCTTCAGCCATATCATCGTCGTCTAGTAGGAAGCCGTCCATATTCGAACTCTGACGCATCTGTTCAAGCAACTGAGGAGGATCAAGAACAAACCCGATGGCACCGGATGGCATATTTGGGTCTCCGTTGATGGCCCCTGGAAATTCGGGTTGATCATCGCTCCAGTCATCTTCGTGATCGTCGGCTAAGCTACCACCTTCGTCGTCGCCAGTGACCTCTTCCAGGGCTTCTAAAGCTTCCATATCATCGTCTTCATCAATCCCTTCCTCGTCCTCCTCGTCCTCGTCTTCCATGTCATCGGCGTCCTCGTCTTCCTCCTCCTCGTCCTCCTCATCCTCTTCGGAGTCATCGTCAGAGCCCATACCTTCAACGCCATCATCAAGTTCGATTTCGACGTCGACATTGCCGGGCAAGCCCTCTATCGGACCCATACCGTCGATATCCATCTCCAGGATCTCCTCATCGTCAGAGATGACATCGTCGTCACCAATATCGGCCTCGTCATACTCCATGTCGTCGGCATAAGGATCATCGTACATGATCTCTTCCCCATCCTCATCTTCAGAGTCCTCGTCAGATTCCGAGTCATGTGGCGGTTCGAACAATCCAAGAGTTGAGTTGCGAAACAAATCTGGCGTATCCTCGCGCGTGTTGTCAATCAGGTCATCGTCCGATGCTACGGAGATCTCGTACTCATCGGCCAGGTCCGGAGCAGAGGACGTGTCGTAGTGCATACTCAAGTCCATAGCCACATAGCAAAGCCATTTAAGAGGCTTCAGAATGTACTTTACCACGCGTTTAGCGTTTGGGAAATTAAGGTCAATGTCCGCGATGGCGGTAGTCAATATCGTGATGAAGTTCTTTTCGTACATGATTTTGGCCATCTGCTTGAGGTTCGGCGTCAGGTCAGCGTTTTGAGTAAGTAGCTCACCGTTAGGACGCTGCGAGACCATTCTCGAGAAGATGTCAGCAATGTTGAGCAGACGGGAGTACTTTAGATCCAGAGGCTCATCGGAGGCGCTAGCATCTTTGAATGCCTTCAACGCATGCTCCAGGACAAATTTGCGAACAAACAGCAGATCGGTTTCTGATTCAGCGTATGGTGAAAGCTGGGTTGCATTAGTCTTGGGAATCGTATACTCGCCAGTCTTGTTGCAGAGAGAAACAATGACATCAATTGCACAATTAGAGGTCGCGAGCTTCTTTTTGAAAGAAAGATCCCCCTCGTGGTTTAATGTACCTATCGGTACCAGATTGCTGAGCATATAGTTGAGCACACCCGAGCGAGGCTTCGAGGGGGTAACTGTGTAAGGATCGGCCTTCCGTGAGAAGTTGATGAATTCAATTTTGGTACGGTTGTAGCTCTGCAAAAGCTCCGCAAGGCACTTGAGGATGAAGCAGCGGTAAATATAGATTGGATGAGCATCCGCCTTGAATGCTATTCTCTCAGGTTTACCAGATGTAGCCGGCGAAAGTGCAACCGGAGGGGCTATTTCAGGCGTAGACCTAGAGCTGGCTGGAGCATCTGGTGTGGCAGTTTCCGTTGCGACCGTTTCTGTAGGCTTGGCGGGCTCCGACTTGTCGTCAACGTCCTTGTAAGCCAGAAGCTCACACAATAGATAGTGGATGATACCATCAGGATTCTCCATAACTGGAACCTTAAGGTCGGACGTCTTGGTACGAGCAAGCAGTGGCTGCTTTGGTGCTTCGCTGGATTCCTTGGGTTGATCCTTTTCGGCGGCCATCTCTGAGGATAAACCGACATCTACAGACTGTGGTACAGGCGAGTCTGATTTCTTAAGAACAAGCGTCTGAGGCCGCTGGTTTGGATCGAAGCGAGATAATTGAAGCTTCTCATTAGTGACCTCGACGAAAATCTCAGGTGCACGAATAGCAAGCGCAAACATCTGGCGAGTGTAACCAGTGGTATCGGTCTGTCTACGATCGCGCGTCTCGAACATCTGCTGAATCTCCGTGCGCATAATCTGTCGGATCATAGCTTCATCTTCGATCATGTGGCGGAGTACGACCATAAATGCACTTCGTAGACCCTCATTCGTGATACCAGCTAGCTGCTTTATCATCAGAAACAATCGCTGAACGTTGCGCTTCTCTGCAAGACGTAGAGCGATTTTTCGTGTGCGGGTAAGCATAACCAGTATACGAGTCACGGAAAGAGCCAGCAATTCATCCTTGCCGATACGTGGTAACATCTCTAGAATAGCATCGAATAGTCGGTTCTTCTCATCCACCCCGACAATCGCTTCTGGAATTTGACCGATGGTTTGCTCTTCAGTAGAGTCCTCAGTAGGTGGAGTCCACTCAATCTGCGGCGGTAGCTGGTCTTCAGCCAGTAAGCGTTCGACAATAAGCAATACCTGTCCAATCCAGGGTGACGAGTCCTCTGGTGTTTGATCTGGGAAGATCTTCACAAAGCCCAAAAGCGTACTGAAATTGTCCTTGAGTTCTTCCACGATAACCTCGTAGAAGTCCTTGTCCTGAAGCACCAAAGCCAGAAGATGCGCAGAAGCCGCAATCCGCCTACCCTGGGAGCGGAAGTCATCTTCACTTTGGAGCGAAATCAGAGACTGGACGAGTGTTGCTCCAATCTCGCTTCGCATGGAGCTACGTTCAGGTGATTTCATAACCGCAGCAGAGATCAAATCTGCGAGTTCGAAGGTGACGTCCTCATGAGAGTTAAGGACATCGAGAGAACGATCGACTATGTGTTTACGGAGATCGAAGCGCTCCTGGTCTAACTGCTCCAAAGAAACAAGCTCTGTGGCATTTCCAGTAGCCATTCTCTTTTGATAGGCTAGAGCATCATGCGGAGTAGGCGTTGCAGGGGCCGGTTGGGGATCCGGTACCGGTGTATCTAACGCAGGTGCCTCTGTTTGCTCTGTGGCATCTTCCACGTCCTCCATATGAATAGACTGTGAGTCTGGTGCCTCAGACTCTTCATCTTCCTGTGTTGAGTCGCTGCTTGCCGTCATACTAGCACTGTCTGCAGACTCGGGAACAACCACTTCAGCACGGCTTGGTGACGAAGAAGGTGGACCTCGTGCCTGGATCTCGTACTGCGGAATGGGGTTTCTTGTTGCATTTGGACGACCTTGGTTGATGCAATACTCTCGTGCCATGTGAATGTGGTCGCAGCATCGATAGAGTGCTTCCTCAGCAAGAGGCTCAGGGTAGTTTAGTTCCGTTAGGCGAAGTGCATGCTCACCGGTGCGAATGGTCCAGGGCTTGATGATTGGTTTATTGCGCTTCGGGATTTTATCAATGCTCTTGTAAGCACCATGCTCACCGTCGGCCTCGAGAACAGACTTGAGTATATTGATAGAAGTCTTGACGATCGATATTGTTGCGTGGTCAATTAGGTCTGAGTTCCAGATCTTCTTCACGGGCTTGATGACTGTATATCGTAGCTCAACAAGAAACTGTGCAGTAGAGAAATAGTCAGCACGTTCCCGGTCGCGATCTGGGCGAGACTGCATTGCAGAACTTTGTTGTGATTCTCCGATAACATTAAAATTGATAATTTGAACGTAAAAGGCAAGTATGATCTTCAGGCCACCAAGTGACAGGTTGAGAAGTCGTTTCGATTCTTCATTTCGTTCTTCAGCCTTCTTCTGGGTGATTCCGAGTGCAGACTCGTAGAACTTGTCAAAGACCTGACTGAGGATTCTGAATCCGCCGAGGTTCTTGAACGAAACCAATAGTAGTGTTAACGACTGAGGCCTATCCATATTGGGATCAATCATAAGTTGAGACAATGAGGTGAGAATGACAATCCAGTATGCATAGCAGTCCTCGATCGATTCTACCTCACTAGGGTTCGCAAAGTCAAGCTGGTCAATGGCAGCTTGTGCAAGTTGATCGGAAACAACCGTAGCACATTGTCGCTGATAGGCTTCTAAACTTCGTCGGAATAGTAGTAGCTTTCCGAGTGACTGGAAGAATGGCGCGATTTCTGTGGGTATGTTGCTAAGAAGATTTCTTAATGTCTGGGTGTTCTTGAATTGTGCACTTGTCTGACTTGAGATTTCGCTGCCAGGAGCTGTGTTAGGAGCCATCGGGTTCTCTGTACTGTTTGTTAGGATATCGGGAGCAGTATTTCCAATACGGAAGACATTGTCCGCTTCATCGTTACCGAAGCCAGTGGTCTTGACCCTTGTCTCTTTCTCCCATTCTGTAGGCATGTTCCGCTGGAGGAGAAGCTCTTCCCAGACGCAGCTGCGGTGGAGCTTGCCGAGGCTATCCACCAGACGAGCGTACATGTCGGCAAGATTCACTAGACTAGATACGTTATGAGCAGAGCGAGTACTGTACATTTGGCTCTGGAATGTCAAAGTCATGGCTCCCACGAGAGTATGCGCAGACACCAACGCCTTGACATAGTACGTTCCTTGTGGCAACACCTCGCTAGTCTCGGAAGCTCCAGGGCTTATGAATGGTGCGAAGAACGCTTGCTTTCCAGTATGGTCGAGTAAAGGTTGAAGGCGTTCCAGAGCTTTCTGCGTGCGTTTGATAAGAGAAGGCACCGAAATATGTGGCTTTTGTTCAACCAGGACCTGTACAACGCGACCAAATTCTTCGCTCATACTACGGTTCTCGTTTGCCTTGGGATCGAGACAGGCTAGACTAGATATGTCGAGAATAGACTCCACACCTTCTGCTTCTATGTATGCAGCGCACATGGCATTGTTTGCAAAGAAGCCAGAAAGGAAACGACATAGGACCCGTATATATTGTCCAGTGGTCGGGCCTTTGGTACTGTCTTCTGTCTCGGTGACCAAATCAATAGACACTGACGCGTTGTTGAGAGCTGTTGCCTTGCTTTGCTCGTCCACATCCTGCATCTCGACGTCTGTTGCGGCAGCCTCGGAAGCGTGACCGATGTTATACTGGGTCCTGGGTCCGATAAGCGCGCGACGACCACCAGCAACATAGAGCTTCCCGGCAGCGTCTTGAGTCCAAAGCTTGACACCGACACCTTCGTTCTCGGCCTTGTCTGCGCACAGTTGCACCACACGCGCGATCAGCTCGCTAAGACACGAGAGCACGCGGGCCTTCAACGGGGGGTGGTGGCGTACTAACTCATCGAAGGAGTTTCCAATCAAAGTAGGCATCTCTGTATCAGCATCAAGTGCTTTGATGTGCGCAGGGCTCTCAAAAATCTCGAAGAAGCGCTTCAAAGCGGTCGAAGACTGAAAAAGTTTCATCCCACTCTCGGCGAGACAAATTGCACCAAAAGCAGGAGGTAGTGTCGAGATGGCTTCAGCGACAGGAAGAATGCCATCTGCTAGCTGTACTCCAGCGACGCGAGGGGTATACGCGCGAAAGGTAGGTGTAGCCGTATTCTCGTTTTCAATCTCGGCAGCTATCGCTTCGGAAGCGGGCTCTCCTGCCACAGTCTCCAGGAAGGCATCACTGAGACCAGCTTCCGCAATGACCTGGTAGCTCGTCGGCTCATTATGAATAAAACTCGTGAGGATTGTGACAGCCATGCTCCAAACCGTCGAACCATATATCTTCGCATTGGACAAAACAATGCGAAGTCCACTTAGGAGTTGAGGCGAGTCGATCAGATTGCGCATCAGACGATCGAAGTTGCCACCCGTGTGAGACATCATATGATTCAAGAACTTGAATAGCCAACGAAGACTCTGTTGGTTGTAGAATGGGATTCGATAGTCAGTGAGTTGCGTCTTATACTCCTTTGGCATACCCTTGTGTTCCTCGGCCAGCTTCTTGGATAAGTCAACCTCATATTGCATTAAATCAGCAATAATTTCCAATCCTTTAGCGCTCACGAGGGCCGAGAAGGCATCGCGCAGGTTATATACGAATGTATCGAGGAAGTTGAGAATCTTGGGATAATTGCGCTCAGCCTTCTCGGTGCGGAGCTTGAGCACTTCAACGAGGATCTCCAGCAGACCTGCAGCGACCATCTGCTCGCCCGTGCGGGTTTGGGACGTAGGTAAAGTATTTAAAAGCGAGAACAAAGCCTCACGCCATTGGTCCTCCTCCAGATCGTTCGGGGAGTTGGTATCAACGGCAAGTCCAGCGACAAGCTTGCGGACAATATAGAGGAGCACACCGTGGTTAACGTTGATGCTCAATGCTGCACATATCTCTACTGATTTGGTCTTGTGTTTTGCAAGGGCCTCCAGCGCATTCAAGGTGAAAGTTTGAAGCTCCAATGAAATACCATTTTCGCCGGGCCCTGGGGGGTGGACCAGCTCTGAAAGCTGATACGCAAGCTGCAGCCGGCGTGGCTCATCTGCATCTTGTTGACCAAGCTTGGCATGGAATTCCTTGTCGCCGTGTATATAGCCCATGTTGGAGATGGCCAGTAATCGAACAGCAACTGCGTCGTCACGTCCTGCACTCCCGCCTGAGAGCATCTTTGCTATTCGAAGTTTTTGTAGCAGTTCATAGTGCACGCTCTCAGGCAGACTACACAGTCCGTGCTGAAGTAGATCGTGAATGTCGGTGCTCGCGACCGTTTTGGCTGACAGTTCGAACGTTTTTGGACCATTGACTCGGCTGCTGGGTTGCACAGGCGCAGCAGCTGGTGTACTCGGCGAATCGATGGTCGAGGCCGGCTGAGGTTGTCGCGGGGTCCGATTAGGTCCCATGTTTGAAGTCCTTCGCACTGGCGTCGGTGTTGTAGGAGCTTCATATGAGGTAGCTTTGTGGTCCTCTTCATTCGACGTTGTTGGCTCGTAGTAAGAGATGAGCACACCTCCAAATTCCTGTCTTAGCGCAGAATCTGAAAGCGAGTACATGCCAACAAGGTCAGAGCCACTGAAACGATCAGCGATACCTGGTCGCTCTCCAAGCGCCTTGTCTTTGCCCTTGTTGGATGGTGCACCAAATAATGGTGTGGCAACGGTGGGCCCTTTTGCGAAAGGCGTCGCTAGCTTCTGTACCTTGTCGAGATTGACATTGTAGTGGCTCGAAAGCAGCGATGGGTGCAGGGTGGCGGGTGCGAGGCGCATGCGTGCAGCATGATATCGCTGAGCAAGACGGTGACCAAGGCGGAGGGTTGCCTGGAGGAGCGGGGTCGAAGTGGTATTGAGCAATTTGTCCAAGCGCTCACTGCTGGCGTACAGGCTGCGGTTGCCACAGTTCTCCAAGAGCATACGGGTGAAACTGAGGATCTGCTCGACCAACTCCCGGTCACCGTCCTGCGGCACGTGCAGGGTATCGAGAACGGCGTCGGTAGTGGTCAGCTCTGAGCTTGGGCTGCCGTCCAGCGCATCGCCTTTGAGGAGTAGGCGGCGCTGAAAGGGCTGTGTCTGGGGCCCGTCAACCAGGCCATATTCGCAGTTGAACAGCTCTAAGATATGGTCGAAGCGGTTCAGCGCAGGAATCCAGTGATAGGCGTCACCGCGGGGAAAAGGCCAGTGCCTAGGGAACGATGCAAGGTGGGCTGGCAGCTGATATAGCGGGATTGATTCGGTGGCCCTTACAAAGTCGGCGATCATCGAAGACAGAGTGTTCTCATGTCGCGATGTCGCCTGCTTCTTGATCTTCATTGTTGCGCCGGGCGCTCGGACAGCGTGGCCTGCTCACATGCACGCTTTTCGGGGCAGGCTCGTTGGCGGCGTGGGGGTGCTTGTGGCAGGTTCGGCTGTCGGGAAGTCGACTGCGGCTGCGGCTGCCTTGGATAATCCAACGGGCCGCGAAGGCAAGTTCGGGTAAGCGGGCCCAGCTGCGCACGAGCGGCGCTGTCCGCTAGCCTGGTGGACAGGTGGACAGGCGCTGGCGAGGGGGGTTGTTGGCGTCCGAGGTGAGTGAGGTGTGGCGGGGGCGCGCTCGGTGAAGAGGCAGCGGTTGTCGGGCGCTGCCAGAATCCACGGTGCAGGCGTGGAACGTTGCAGCGGACCGAGTGGTTGTGGGCGGGGTGTAGGCGCCAAGAGGGGAGGTGGTCGAGTGTGAGTGTGAGTGTGAGTGTGAGTGCGAGTGGGGAGAGGTCAAGAGTCAAGTTGGGCCAGCACCAGCGCAGTTTCCGCCGCCATCATAGCGACGGGCGGGTCCGTGCGGCCCGTGCCAGAGAGTCACGGTTTGCCTGCCGACCGGGACAAC
>Ga0214501_1000030_pt1 | contig 13214 bp, 6 predicted proteins | sample G5R1MT_14_FD_206150 | JGI IMG/M metagenome (GOLD analysis project Ga0214501, IMG submission 206150) | Metatranscriptome of phyllosphere microbial comminities from switchgrass, GLBRC, Michigan, United States - G5R4_MAIN_12SEP2016_LR1... | ecosystem: Host-associated > Plants > Phyllosphere >... | reverse complement strand
CCCAGGAAGTTGAATCATCTTGGGGACGGGAATATAGGAAAGGAAAGCCTGATCAGGGCTAAAACACCTAAATAAACATGTCTGTACGCCTGTCTGTTGCTTTGGTACGCCTGTCTGTTGCTTTGGTACGCCTGTCTGTTGCTTTGGTACGCCTGTCTGTTGCTTTGGTACGCCTGTCTGTTGCTTTGGTACGCCTGTCTATTGCTTCTATACCGCCTGTCCATTGCTTCTGTATGCCTGTCCATTGCTTCTGTATGCCTGTCCATTGCTTCTGTATGCCTGTCCATTGCTTCTGTACTGCCGGTCCATTGCATCTATAACGCCTGTCTCCTATTATTCAGGAACCATGATCACTGACGCAATGGTCATCTCCTCGCCATTGTTCCGCCAACACCCCAGAACAGCCAGAATGCCTCTCCCTGAGCCTGATCAGATCCACCGCACCAAGGAAACGCCAGTATCGTTGGCGAGACGCAAGCTCCTTTGGACAACATGAAGGACTATCTGAAGACCATGATCATTGGAATGATCCTCCCGACACCATGCTGCATGGCCTTGGCGATACTTCCGTCCCCTGATCAGATCCACCAGAACCGCAAGGAGACGTCAGTATCGTTGGCAAGACGCAAGCTCCTTTGGACGACATGAAGGACTATCTGAAGACCATGATCGACAGAGTGAACCTCCCACGCCATGCTGCATGGCCTTGACGATGCCCTCTCGGTCTGATCAGGCCCAGTATGCCAAGCAAAACACCAAATATCGCCCTCCTTGTTGGTCCTTTATTCTTCATCGTCATCCTCAACCTCACGCTCCCACGGAATATTGTCAACAGCCCAGATAGTGCCTTCGAGCACACAAGGGACGTCCTTAAGTTCGTAGGAGAACTCCCTTCGCTGAGATTCGACCATGCTCATCAAGTTGGCGCGGAAAAACTGGGTAGAGTCGACAGAGGAGATGTTCTTTGGGATACTCGATTCAACGCCATTGCCACTGCCCCGACGCTTCTTAGTAGACCCGATCAGGGCGCCGTAACCAAATTCTTTGTGGAATTCCTTGGTCCGGTAGCAGCAGCTGGTCTGAGTCTCATGATAAAGACAGTTGGAACAAGCATCCTGAAATGCACCGGGAAGAGAGACGCATTCCCAGAAAGGAACGAAGGTTGGGACCTGATCAGACCCAGCTCTCATTGATGCCCAGTTATTTTCGCAGCATTTGCAAGGAACTGCGTTTCGGCCACCAAGACCATGGACTGCCAAAGCACCTCCAGCTTGCGGGCGGTTTAGGAGCTTCCAAGCCAAGCAACCGAATGCACCCTTGTAACCGACATAGACGAAGACTCTGCGCTTGAATAAGCCGTTGTTGGACCGATCTTTGATGAGCTGAAGGACGTTGCCACGGGCAATAGCATTCCAGAAGTTTTGAGCGACGACGGCACGACTCTGGCCAGCTTGAACGGCATCGGCGAACTGGACTTCGCAGTAAAGATCGCCCGCGGGTAACTCGAGGTCTTTCCACACAAGGGAAGTTGCGATCTAGCCTGATCAGACTGATGGACACAAATTAAACCGAAAAGGAGGACAAGATTCAAGACACTTACTGTGAGGAGGTTTGGGGAAATAGCCCAGTATGCTGCGGTAGGAGGATCCGAAGCAAAGAACCACGGCCGATAAGCAACTTCGGGACGACGTCGAGGAGGCATATTGAAGTCTGATCAGGTCGAGGAAAAGAAGAAATGGTTGAATTATCAAGAGCTTGAAGGTGGCTAGCAAAAATGATGGAAGAAAAGCCACTGAAAATGGAGATTGATGGTGATGATGGGAAGAAGAAAGAGTTGGAGACCTTGTGGGAAAGGAAGAGGTGTTTTATACCTGCTTCTTTCCCTTTGGTAAGAATGCTGGCAGTGACTCACTCTTTGACAAGAGGAAAGAACAACAGGAGGAAAGCGCTGTTCAGGATCAACAACAGTAACTATGAACTTCACCTCTGGTGAATCATAGCCTCCTTCCTTCATGCATTCATTCCTTCTGGCTCTGTTTACAACGCACCTTCCCTTCTTCTGCTTCTCCTTTCGGCCAGCCTCAATTCACTATCACTATATAACGCCACTCTTCAACCCATTTATCCACCCTTCTATTTTCCTCCCCATCAACCAACCATCAACATCAGACATCAACCACGCAACCACATATCCACCAATCCAACTTTCAATATTCAACTATTCACACTTCTTTTTCTTCCACCAGCCTGATCAGACCTTCCTTCTTCGATTTCACTACATTGCATCAGCCCGCCATGTCTCAATTCACTCCTGCCAATATCGTCTGGGTTCAACCTGATCCTAGCCGTCAGGACAATATCTGGGTTATGCAGCACTGCCAAGCGCTTGATCAGGCATGCGTGGCACAGAACGAACAAGACGTCCTTCCTGATTCTAAGCAAGTCCAAGCAAATGCAGTCCAGGCCCCAAACAAGTCCCAGTATGCCCACCCCATTGACCTGAAGCCCCTTGAGGGAATTGCGAACCCTATTACCAACCAACCGATGTCCCCGAGACAGCCGCCTGGATGCCCAAAGCCGGGCGAAAAGAAAGAGCATGAGGCGCCCCAATGGATCCCTAGCAATAATTCAGTGGCTTTGGAAATGATGAGGAAGAGATGGGGACCTGGATTTGGCCAAGATAACTCATGGGGCAAATGGACAGGTTCAGAATCAGCAACCTACCTGCCAGGCATCTATAATGCCGCCGGACACCTGATCAGGCAGTCCTGGATGGCTTCTGACGACGTTGAGAGTATGGTGGCGTTCGCAGCCCGAGATGCAAACTTCCCTTGCTTTGTTCCAGACTGTCCCCCGTGGTCAGTAGACAGTCCGGACGTTCAGGCCCGCCCTGATCAGGTTGAAAAGCTTCGCAAGGCATATGGGGTTTGTTTTATAACCCACCATATCAACCACTACTGCGCTCTATTCGTCAACCAAATCACAGGACGTTCATTCTGGTATGACAGCCTATGGAAGGGAGGGGATTCCACCCTCCGGTTCGCCCTTGACATGGACCGTCTTTGCAAATTCTACAAGAGTGCTGGGGCACATCACAACCTGATCAGGGTGATCAGAAGAAGGGCTGGCGTGGTGATCGGTCCCCAGCAGACAGATGAATGGACATGTGGCCTACATGCGGCAGAATTCCTGAGATGCTGTATTCGAGACAACGTCACAAACATCTCTGCTGCCCCGACCTGGTCAGGCTGGAATCCGCGAAGAGGGACAATCGCAGCCCAGTTAAACATACAGTGGCGTCAATGGATTCTTCAAGAGTTTAGTCCTCCTGGCAACTATGGAAAGAAGGAACTTCGACCTAAGCCCAGGCTCATTCAAGACACCTACGATCAAAGACTACGCCAGCAAGGAAACCGTAGCCCTGATCAGGGCGATGCCATCGAGGTCAAAACCCAGAAGCCCTCTGAGCCTGTACCTGAACGAAAAGCAAGCCCGCCACCATTTGGACCAACACCGCTTCCAGAACGCCCTGTCCCTAGAACTCTAGGGGACACACGTCATTTTGTTGAACACCAGTGGGACATACTTGTTGGGCTACGGAAAGCCAGCAAGGTAAAGCCAAAAGTTGATATGAAAGACTTGGAAAATATACTTGCCCTGACCCATGTTGCTTTCTATCCATGGGTAAAGAGCCAACTTGAGCACCTATTTGCACAGCTACCTCCAGAGCTGAAAGCCGACATTCCTCGACCTGATCAGGTTGACAGCTCTCAAAAGACATCGTCCAGACAGTCTTCCCCTTGGCGTCTAGGGCAAGAAGAATCCTCGCCAAAGCCCCAGCAGACAGCACCTTCGCCACCAAAGTTTCCGCCTCCCCCAGCTAGCTCTCAATCACCCGAACGTCATGATAAAGACTACACAAACCTGATCAGTGCGTTTGAGAGGTTATGCTCTCAGCGAGAAAGTCAAGGAACCATGATTGGGATTAAAGACATTGAGCGAGTCCTAGTGACAGTCAGCCAGCAGGATCAGACACAAGTCCGGAACATATTAGTAAGGCAGGCCCAGGATACTAACCTCAGGATCAGGAGGTCTGAAAGTGCACCGCCCCCGTCTGATCAGGCGCCGAAAAGACCCCCGAGCAGCCCCAAGGAGAAACAGATAGAGCAGCCCCAACCACAAGCACCCAAGGACCCCGAGATCTTCAAGACCTTAACCAACGTGGCACAAACTATGTATCGAAAGGCAGAAGGACAGCGACATGCTCTGGCGGTTACCTTGGCGAATACAGAGCGCCAGAGGGCCTCTCTAAAGAAGCAAAAGTCAAAGGGCATTCTCTACCACACTAGAGATGACTACATTAGCATGTTCCCTAGCCCCTACGAACTAGCGGCAAAGGAGATGAAACCGTGGAACCTGTTCTTGCTTCCTACGATGGCTCCTGGTTGGGAAGGCCACACTCGATATGAGCAAGGACTAGTCTGGGACCAAGCCTTTGATGAGGCACAACAGGAGGCAGAACGAGAGGAGGAACGGAATCAGCCCAGCAAGTCAGGTTACGGCTTACGTCGCCGCAAGTGAACATGATCAACCTGATCAGGGAGAGGGGGATAAGGGGAAGGAATACAGAGGACTTGATGATTACGTTGCTGCCCCTTAGGGTTTTACATTCTTTCATTCCTACTAAGCACACGATATAGGACTGAAAGAATGGGGGACGATTGGAACGGGGCAGGATTTCGGATTTTCTTTGAGTAGTTTTTGCGCTTGTTTTTCCGGCCGGCAGAGCCTTAATCGTCCCGATCAGGACGTTAAATACCGATCAAGACCGACGAGATAGAAGGAAGAAGACAGGACATGGAATTTGACACCTACAAGTTGACCCCTACCTTTGAGCACGACTTCATTATCACAGTGACACAACCGATTCTGGATATTATTTTGATCTCATACGCCTGATCAGGCCTTTCTGGCCTGATCAAGCACTCTGCCTACCTCATAACTACACGACCGAACGTCAAGACCTTCTCGCACACAGTTCTATACCACTTAGCAACAACGGCATTACCGACCGAGTTTGGCCGCCAACTAGTAACAGACGTCCGATTGATGAACCCTGGCCCTGATCAGACCAAGGTCCATCAATTGACATTGTTATCTTCTTGGATAGGGGTCAGTGAGTCACCTTTGTGTTCGTAGGCGCTCAGGGTGCACTGGCGACAAGGCTCTTTGGGCAGGGTTGTTTGGATTGGTTGCGTGTGTGCCAGCTATCCTACGGCCTTGCGCATCGATATCCCGCTCAGTTTCAATGGTGCCTCGTGGCGGAATCGAACCGCCGATCTTCTCATTACCAATGTGGTGGTGATCTTTTTCTACGATGAAATAACGACTGAACGACAAGAACCGACATAAGAACGACAAGAACCGACGAGACCAGAAAGAAAAGAACAGAACCGACCTGATCAGACGTGTGGGCATACGTTTGACCCTGAAAAGACCTGACTGAACGAAAGACAAAGAAAGCAAGAATCAGCAACAGCCGCTAGCGGTGTAGGAGATAAGACTAAGAATCCTACGCGCTAGCCTTCCCCTCTCCCTAATTAGGGAAAGCCACTCGCTATCACAGGAGATAGCAATGAACAAAGACAGCAAGAACTAGACCTGAACATAGAAACGCCAAGGATGGCGACCACGTCACTAGGAAACCGCCTTCTTGGAATAGGGTGTGACACCCTAACGACCTTTACACCGACCGAATCTCTCTCAATTACACGATTTTACGGAACCATTGGCCTGATCAGGCTGGAACTAATCTCTGCCCGCGGAGAACAGCGTTTCACGATCAATGGGACTACAACAAAGAAGTGCACGCAGGCCTTCAGCCTCGACCTCAGCCTCGTTCGCACTAATCTCCACCAGGAGATATGGCAATGGGTGAAGCTTCACGCGCAGAAGGCAATATATGATACCCTTATCGCCCTGATCAGAGTTACTCCGCTTCAGAAACATCATCAGCTTTCAGCAACACCAGACATCTATTCTTCCTACAAAGACTCTCTCTCAGTTACACACTGCCATCCTTCAGTTGCTAAGATGCCTGACTCAACCCCACCTACCCTGATCCCTGACTCTGACCTGAACACGTCTGATCAGACTGTTCCTGGCCTCGGCAAGTCCTTCCAGGGATACCGCGAGACTCAGGTGCTTGATTCGGACTCAGACCCAGGGCAAGTGGGAGACTCCAGCACCATGGCCTCTTCGAAGATGCAGAAAGGAAAAGGGAAAGAGAAGGCAGACCAGTCTGACCGTTCTGATCAGGCCAGCAAGACTCCTCCGACCACCATCAGCCAGACGCCTCTTGAGGGACAACCTGTCCTTACTGCTCATGACTATCGCACTCAGCAGGATATAATGACCAAGCTGGTTACTCTTGCTACTGCCAACCAAGAACGCCTTCGATATAGTACTGGAAGTCCCTATGGTCCTCAGCCTCGCGCGTTTATCAAGATGCCGCCCCCTGGTTCCCCAGGAGCACCTACCTTTAACGGCTGCAACATTACCTACTTCCTAGACAAGTATGAGGCTCTAGCAGGGTTAGCTGGTTACCCTGATCAGGAGAAGGCAACTGCTCTGCCGTGGTATTTACCTGAAGAACATCAAGCAACTGTCAAAAGCAAAGCTAGCACCCACACCTGGGCCCAGTTGAAGGAATACCTCTTGGAGACCTATGGTCCGCTTGACGAAGAAGTCATCCTCCAGCCCAACCGCCGCATCAAGGATCTGCTCCAAGGCCCTCTGATCAGGGACGACGACTTGACTACGACTGCAGAGCTGTTCCAGAAGGTCGAAAGCATTCGAGAGAAGGCCCGCGCCCAGGCGAAGCCTGTCATGCTTGCCCAAGAGCTGATTGAACTGTTTGCAAAGCGATACACCCAGGAGACGATCCAAATGGTGGCTTTGCAGATGGGTATGACCCCTGCTGATCTTTTTGAAAGAGGAAACTTCAGCTCCTTTAAAAAGCATATGCTAGCCTGGATTGGTCAGAAGACAAGATACCGACACCACTATGGCGATTCTGACACCATGACTGTTAGCGTGCCCGTCACAGCCCAGGCCAGTGTTCCCAAGACCAAGACTGGGTCTGATCAGGGCAACACGACAGTCAAGGGTGTGCTAGGAACCGCTGATGTCCATATTTCTGCTGATCCGGTTGCAGAGCTTTCCCAGAAGCTTGAAGCCCTAGCTATGATGATCAAAGGTAACATCAGAGGTCAAAACGCGATTAGTTACCCGCCAGCAGCTGCCCGGAATTACAATGTAGCTGGAACTGATGGTCAGCCAAGGCTCTGGTCACCTGCACCTACCTTGCCTGCGTCCTTCTCAAGGCCTGGTTTTGTAGGAGGTAACCCTGATCAGTGCTGGTACGATGGGTGCGACAGCAAGCGGTACTGGAAATGCCCCCAACTGAGGGAAGACAAACTCGCTGGCCTGGTCTCGTTGGACCGCGACATCTATAAGTACGGCAGACTGACTGGACCTAACGTTGAGGTTGATGAAGTCCCTGATGCTGTTATTATGGATGGGAGACGTCAATACTCACCTGACAGGGTTACTATCCTCCGACACTTGGCAAACAACACTATCTTTCCCGAGTCAGCTCAAGCAGCCCGAAGAGTGCTTGATCAGAGTGTTGGAAGACCCTGGCAAGCAGAAATCAGATCCCAACGACCCCAAGGCCCTCAAGACGCCAGAGTCAACTTGGTCAGGTGTGTGCCAGACTGCGCAACTACACATGCAGACATCTTCTTGACGAACGAGGCCCGAATCAATGCCATGACCCGATCCCAGGCAACCCAACCTCGAACCTTGCTCCGCCACCCTGATCAGGCAAAGCCGCACACTGTCCGCCAAGGATATGTTAGCAAGAACCGGTCCAGGCGCAACAGCAACGCCAGCACTGGAGGTGATGTTGAAAACATGGATATAGACCAGCGACGCCAACCAACACATTTTTCGCATTCGGGACCAGCGACTTACCCTGATCAGGATCGCCAGCAGCGTCTGGTAGCGCAGCAAAGCCCCAGAAACGGATCCCAGCAACCAACCCCTCCAAGCTCTCCATATTCGAACCCTGACCCCAGCAGAGACAATGGATTAGAACGTGTGCCTGATCAGGACGAGATTGACGAACGAGCGGCATCCGCTCAAGCTGTTGCAAAGAAGTTTGGAGGGAACATCTCGATCCCGCTTGACGTGGCCCTGAGAGTGTGGCCCCAGTTCAAGAAGGATACCATGATAGCGATCCGAGAGATACTGGATGGCAACGGGTTCTCTGATGTGTATCCTGAGGCGCCAGCCCACCTGATCAGGGAAGTCAAGCCACAAGAACGACAAGAAGCAGAGCGAATCTTGGCTGCGTACAACAAAAGCTTGCCAGGACTCAGCGCTGGACAAGCCAAAGTCATGATGACCAGAGCAATCGACCTCCAAGCCATTAAATCGATTGTACCCGCCTTCATGATGCCGCACTTTGTCCTTGACGTTCGAGTAGGTGGTTCTAGGCCTGATCAGAACGAGCGCATCAGAGCCATTATCGACAATGGTTCCCAGACCAACATCGTCTCAAAATCATATGCCCTGAAGCATGGCCTGAAGCTTACCTCCACGAGACTAGGGATGAAGACCTTTAACCCAGCAGTGCCCCAGACGAACTTCCAAGGAGTTGCTGTAGTGCCTGTTTGGGTAGAAGGCTACTGTATCCTGACGAGCATGTTCGTTGCGGATGATGATCAAATGAGTGATCCGCTGCTTCTTGGAGGACCCTTCTGTCTGCATTCAAAGATCAACTTCTCGTATGGGGACGACCTGATCACGGTGATCCTGTCAAGCGGGAACACTCGGCTTCACATACCTGCTGCGTTCATCAACTTCAACAACCCAGGGTCACTTTCGGAATATATCCCTGCGTGGGACCAGTATGCTGCAGAACTTGATGGAACTCTTCCTGATCAGGGCCGCCAACACGTTGTTTCGGAAAACTAGAGTCCAGTAAAGACCCCAGGACCTTTACTGGAATTCATAGAATTCCTGGAATAACGTTAGAAGATGATGATGAGGAAGTAGTTCCCCTTGACGACAAAGAAGCAGACGACTTTATTCGGGTGGCACTTACTGAAGCTATAGCGCCTGCTGCGCAAGAAATAGCGGAGTTAGCAAAAGCAGTAGGAAAGCACAATGGGCGTAACTGCCAATGCCCTTCCACAAGGAAAGAGGACCCTCACCAGGATCTAGATCGCCTTGATCAGGTTCAACAGCCAAAGGTCTTTCTTTCCAAGACAATTGCGAAGCAGAACAAGAAGGAGGAAGCCAGTATCCTCAGGCGCATCACGAACAGCTTCAACAACCTCACCAAGGTGTGGAGAAGCCGAACTCCTCGTCAGGCCGCAACTCGGACAAGAAGGTCATCGTCTCAGTGCAGCCAGCCTGATCAGACTAAGCCCTTAGCCCGAGTGTTCACTATGTACAAGACCAAGGACAAGAAGATTCATCCTCGTGATGATGTCCCCTCCGATGGATCCACCCCAGAAGGAGACCCCCTCTGGAAAGTCAAGAACCTGGCAGAAGCCAGGAAGACAATGCAACCCGACACTGGCCCATTCGCAGGCCTGATCACGCCGAAGTTCTCCTCTATTCAGGCTTATTCACGTCTTAAGCCAGACAGGTTGGAAGAGCTAATGGGAACAGTTAGCCACTTGACAGAAAAGGAGAAAGAACTCTTCCTGGCAGTCCTGCTGAACCGCGAAGCCGCACTTTGCTGGGAATTTGAGGAATGTGGCTCCATTGACCACAAGGTAGCCCCACCTCAAGTGATCAGGACGGTGCCTCACAAAGCTTGGAGAGAGAAGGGCATCCCGATCCCGAAAGCCCTGGAGGGTGCAGCGCTCGAGATCCTCCGTACACGACTCCGAAAGGGAATCCTTGAAGAAGGTCATGGGCCAAATAGGAACCCCTGGTTCCTAGTCAAGAAGAAGGATGGCTCCTGCCGCCTGATCAACTCAGCCACTCGAATGAATGGGGTTACTATCCGCGATGCCTTTGCTCCTCCAGGAGCAGAGAATTTCTCAGAAGATTTCGGCATGTGCGAAATCCTTTCGCTGTTAGATATCTGGTCTGGGTATGATCAGGTCCCTCTGGCAGAGGAAAGCAGAGATCTAACGACGTTTGCTACCCCGCTCGGCTTACTCCGCATGTGCACCTTACCGCAAGGAGCCACTAACTCGCCAGCCCAGTTTATGCGGATCATGACAAGGATCCTCTATGACCTTATTCCCCACTGTTGCCGAGCTTTCCTTGATGACATTGTCATTAAAGGGCCAACTACGACTTATAACGATGAGTGCCTCCCTGATCAGCCCGGGATTCGACGCTACGTCTATGAGCATCTTCAGAATATCGACAAGGTGTTATTGAACATCGAGCTTGCCGGTTGCACCATAGCTGTGAAGAAGTCCCAGTGGCTCCAGAAGACAGCTACTGTCGTGGGCTATCTCTGCGGTTCTGGTGGGCGTAGGCCTGATCAGGCTAACATCATCAAGATTATGGAATGGAAAGAATGCTCCAACCTTACAGAAGTTCGATCCTTTGTTGGCATGACGGGCTTCTATAAGATCTGGATTGAGAAGTATTCGGAAATCACTATCCCTTTCCAGAAGCTTATGAAGAAGAACGCAACGTTTCAGTGGGGGCCTGATCAGGCGAATGCCATGAGCATTTTGAAGGAAAAGCTTACTTCAGCGCCTATTCTGATCTCCATTGATTACAGCAGCACGGCAGGGCAGCTTATTATTGGAACTGACGCATCTTTTACAGGCTGGGGAGCTCACCTTAGCCAAGCAAAGGACGGCAAGCGAGCAGTTGCAAGATACGAGAGTGGCATCTGGCGAGGCGCTGAGCTTAAGTATGACTCTGGCAAGCTTGAGTTACGAGCTGTGCTTATGGCACTGAAGAAGCTTCGTAACTACGTCTATGGAGTAAAGTTTCTTCTAGAAACTGATGCCCAAGTCTTAGTTGCCCAGTTGAACGGCGGTGCCCACGACCTTCCTGGAGCCCTGATTACAAGATGGATTGCTTGGATTCGACTCTTCGACTTTGAAGTGAAGCATATTCCGGGGACGAAGAATGTCATCGCGGACGCTCTATCAAGGAAGCCTCCAGGGCAATCAGACTTGGATGATTACGAGACCCCTGATCAGGTCGAGGACTTTATTGATTCCAACTTTTACTTCGTCTCTGTCCACGCAGTCTACACTTCTTCGGCTCCGAACATCTCGAAGTCTTCCCACCTCTTTACCATCCCTGATGCATGGCTCCGCTCTGATCAGTTCTGGTCCAACCGAACTAGGCAAATGGCGTTCCATTTGAAAACCTTGCTTCGCCCGGATGGTATTTTGGCAAAAGACTTTAGGAAGTTCAAAGCAGAAGCATGGCGGTACATGGCAAGGGATGGATACCTCTACACAAGACCAACCAAGAGGCACCCAGTGCCCAGGCGACTCATTGATGACCCGAAGATCCAGGACCGCCTGATCAGGCATGCCCATGTTGAATCAGGACACCGGGGACGTGATGCAACATTCCATCGCCTTGCACTGTCCTATATCTGGAAAGATATGTACCGCCATATCCAAGCGAACATTGCGACCTGCCAGCTTTGCCAGAGAGCCAGATCAGCCCGCATGGATGACTGGCACATTGGAACAACGCCGGGAGAAATGCCATTCACGAAGATATCCTTGGACATCCAATGGATCGGCCCATGGGCTTTGGTTGAAGCTCGCTGCGACATGACAGGGTGGATTGAGGCAAGACGACTAGCTAAGCCTGGATCTGATCAGGTCGCGGACTTCATCTGGGAAGACATTTTCTGCCGCCATGGGGTTTGTGGTCAACTTCTAGTTGACGGAGGCCCAGAGAACAAGGGAGCGGTGGATGCTCTGAATGCAAAGTACGGCGTCACAAAGAGAGTTATTTCGGCATACAACTCTAGAGCAAACGGTGTCAATGAGCAGGGACATAAGCCTATTGCCCACACTATCTTGACCTGGTCAGAGGGAGGAACAAAGGACTGGGGACGGATTCTCCCAACTGCACTTTTTGCAGACAGAACCACTGTGCGGGCCCCAACAGGATACACCCCGTTCTTCCTTACCTACGGCTACGAAGCTATTACGCCAATCGAAGAATCAACAGCAACGTGGAGAGTAATGGATTGGGGACGAGTACGTGACCATGATCAGGAACTTGCAGCCAGAACCCGTTCCTTTCAGCAGCTGGACCATGACCGAGAAGTCGCCGCGAAGAATGTCTCAGCAGCACGCCAGAAGACTGCTGACCGATACAACGACCGACACAGTCGCCTGATCAGGCCTGCGAAACTTCAACCAGGCGACCTTGTACTTGTATTCGACGAAAAGCGCGCCATTGACAAATCCAAGGCAAGGAAGCTCCAGTTCCGCTGGCAGGGTCCTCTCAGAGTTCACTCTGTCTCTGATCAGTCCGGTTCCTATCGCCTAGAGACACTCGGGGGAGAGGTGATCACCCGGGCAACGTATAGTGGTCACCGCTTAAAAAGGTACTTCGAAAATGCTACAGGCTTTTGGGAATCCGAGAATCCCCTTTGGGCCCACCAAAAACTCCGGGACGAACTGGCGCCATACATCCCTACCCAGGACCATCAAGACGAACTCTGGGAGTTGGACTGTCCTCCTGAGCCTGATCAGGCTGAGGATATTGCCCTTACGCGTGCAAAGCTGGCCCAGCTTGAATTAGAAAAGCAGAACGAAACACTCCGCCAGGAGCTTGCTAAGTGGAAAGCAACTGCAAGCATTGCCATTGAGATCCCAACCCGGGACCCAGACAAGGACAATGAGTATTTGTCTGTCCCTGACATAGCCTGATCAGGTATACTGGCTATGTCTTTTCTTTCCTTTGTTAACTGCTTTGATTTTTGCGCTGCTGATTTTAGATTTCGAAACATCAAAGCCTTTTCTTCTAGGAAGCTGATTAAACTTGCCTTTTACTCTATTTTCTAACCCAGGAAGTTGAATCATCTTGGGGACGGGAATATAGGAAAGGAAAGCCTGATCAGGGCTAAAACACCTAAATAAACATGTCTGTACGCCTGTCTGTTGCTTTGGTACGCCTGTCTGTTGCTT
>Ga0214501_1000026_pt1 | contig 13570 bp, 1 predicted proteins | sample G5R1MT_14_FD_206150 | JGI IMG/M metagenome (GOLD analysis project Ga0214501, IMG submission 206150) | Metatranscriptome of phyllosphere microbial comminities from switchgrass, GLBRC, Michigan, United States - G5R4_MAIN_12SEP2016_LR1... | ecosystem: Host-associated > Plants > Phyllosphere >... | reverse complement strand
TTAACAAATAATATATTTACTTCGGCATCTGATAATAGTTTTCAATTAATTGATGTTAAAACGACGAAGCATTGTGAAAAATTAAAATGTGAATTTAAATGTAAAGAATCAATTGAAGGTGGAGAATGTATATGTGATAAAGGTAAGCAACTAGCCGCAGATAAGGTTAGTTGTGTCGAACAGAATGAATGTTCGAAATGGGGTACATGTGATCAAAAATGTAAAAGTTTATCTCAAAATAATTTTAAATGTTCTTGTGTAGATGGTTATACATTTATACCACCAAGAACTTGTAAATTAAATAATGCCTCTCAACCTTTTATATTATTTGCACATAATTCAATATTTAAATTAGATGGGCAAATGAATTTACAAGTTTTATCAAATTCAACATCAGCATCTGGTTTAGATTTTCATTATGAAAAACAATTAATTTTTTGGTCTGATGTGGACACAAAAAAAATCTACTCAATTTCATTTAAAAATAGCTCATCAAATTTAAATTCAACAAATACAACGGCTATAATGCCTTTAAATGAAATTTCAATGCCTTACTACTGGTATCCAGTTAGCTTAGCTGTAGATTGGATAAACGATAAATTGTATGTTGCAGATGGTCATAATCAGAAAATTGATGTTATGAATTTAGATGGTTCACATCGATCTATTTTACTTAGTCAAAATTTAACATCGCCTGCTGATATTGTTTTAGATCCTAGAGTTGCATATCTTTTCTTTACCGATGTTGATCGTATCGATCGCTCATCGATGGATGGTACTCAACGAAAAACAGTAGTTGCAAATTATATTTACAAAGCAACTGGTTTAACATTAGATATAGTAAATCAACGTTTAATTTGGTGTGATTCTCAACTAGATCAGATTGTCTCTGTAAATTATGATGGTTCAAATAGGCATGTAATTTTAAAAGGATCAAGTAAAGTACCAGCACCTGTTAGATTAGCAACTATTGAAAATAAAATCTATTGGACAGATTCTACTAGACAAGGAATTTTAAGAATCGATATGTATAATGAAACAAGCTCACCAGAATCAATTTATCGTGATCGTAAAATACATAAAGAACCAAAATCAATCAAAATTTTTCATGAAGCAAAGCAGCCAAAAATGACAAATCCATGTTCTTCAAATAATGGTGGTTGTGAACATTTATGTATTCTAACACGTAACGGTCCAGAAGATGAATTAGTAAATTTTAGTATAGGTTATCGCTGTGCTTGTGCAATTGGTTATGAGCTTACTGAGAATCGTCGTACTTGTACACAAGTTAAAGATTTTTTACTTTATTCACAGCAGAAATTCGTTAGAGGTGTTTTAATAAATCAAGATAAAAGTTTTAATGATGCAATGGTACCTATTGTATCGCGTTCTGCTCGTTTTGTTGGTTTAGATTATTCGGCAAAAGATGAATATATTTACTATTCTGATGTTATTTTAGATGTTATTTATAAGATAAAAATTGATGGAGGAGAAAAAGAGAATGTTTTAGCATCGCAAAATGAGGGTGTTGAAGGATTAGCTTTAGATTTTGTAACTAATAATCTTTATTATATTGATTCACGTAAAGGTACATTAAATGTTTTAAATGTAAATAATAAAAATTATAGAAGAACTTTATTAAAGAACTTAAAAAGACCACGTGCCATTGTTGTACATCCAAATAAAGGATATATTTTCTATTCTGAATGGGATCGACCAGCCAATATTTCACGTGCCACATTAGATGGTCAGAATGTAGTTATTTTTAAAAATGTTTTGTTAGGATGGCCAAATGGTTTAGCAATATCTTTTGAAGATTCAAAATTATATTGGTGTGATGCACTTTTAGATCATATACAATATTCAAATTTAGATGGTAGTGATATTCATACGATCACATCTCCTAGAATAAAACATCCATTTTCAATAACCATTCATCAAAATATTTTATATGTAACCGATTGGCGTTTGGATGCAATTTTAAGTATGAATAAAAATGATGGTTCAAATGAGAAAATAATTCGTTCTATTGAGGAAGGTAATAGATTATATGGTATTAAAGTTTTTAGTAAGAGTTCACAATTTATTGATCAAAAAAATCCTTGCTTACAAAATAACGGAAATTGTCAAAAGTTTTGTTTCTCGATACCTTTTAATGATACAATTAAAATAAATGGTACATTAACACCAACAAGTTTAGTTGCAACGGAAGAAGAAAAAAAGAAACCACAGCAATATTTTGCAAAATGTGGTTGTCCTTATGGTGAAACATTAAGTGCAGATAATCGAACTTGTACAGCAAATAATGATGCTGAACCTCCAATTAAAGCCTGTACAAATGCTTGGGATTTTACTTGTGCAAATAATAGATGTATTCCACAGGGTTGGTATTGTGATGGGGAGAATGACTGTATAGATAATTCAGATGAACCAGCAACTTGTAAACAAGCAACTTGTGGTCCAAGAGAATTCAGCTGTAGTAATGGACGTTGTATTCCTCAAAGTTTCCGTTGCGATGTCGATAATGATTGTGGCGATAATAGTGATGAATTGAACTGTGCAAATATAACATGTACCTCAAGTGAATTTACATGTGAAAATGGAAGGTGCATATCAAATTCATGGAAATGTGATGGTGAAAATGACTGTGGTGATAATAGTGATGAAGGTGATTTCTGTGCAAGTGAATCACAAAAAAACCTGTTCATTCTTTCAATATACATGTCCTGATTCCGGAATTTGCATACCAAGATCTTGGGTTTGTGATGGTGATTCTGATTGTCAAGATAAAAGTGATGAAAAAGACTGTCCAGAAATGAAATGTACAAAAGAACAGTTTAAATGTGATAATGGCAAACAGTGTATTCATAGTAGTTATAAATGTGATGGAATTTCTGATTGTCAAGATGGATCTGATGAGAAAAATTGTCCAAATAAACAAGGGAATCAATGCTCAGATAAACAATTCAAATGTCAGTCGAATAATTTATGTATTCCATCATCATGGGTTTGTGATATGAATAAAGATTGTGATGATGGAAGTGATGAGCCACCTACTTGTAATCGAAAACAATGTCCAGCTAATAATTTCAGATGTACAAATGGAAAGTGTATATTTTCTTCTTGGGTTTGTGATGGTAGAGACGATTGTGGTGATAATTCAGATGAAGACTCAAAATTACATGCATGTGAAAAATTGTTACCATCATGTGAAATAAACAATCAATGGAGTTGTCCAAATGTAACAAATGTTTGCATTGATTTAAATAAGGTTTGCGATGGTGAATTTAATTGTCCTAATAAATCAGATGAAGGTCCAGCTTGTGATTTAATTGATTGTAAAACAATGAATTGTAATTATAAATGTCAAAAAACACCATTAGGACCGATTTGTACATGTCCAAAAGGTGAACGCATTGATAAAGAAGAGAAAACAAAATGTGTAGATATTGATGAATGTGCAGAAAGTGATCTTTGCTCACAAATTTGTATTAATACGAAAGCTTCTTACAAATGTGAATGTAATGATGGTTATACATTAGAGAATCATAATCATTGCAAAGCAAATGATCGTAATTTAGCTTATCTAATTATTTCAAATCGTAAATCAATTTTAATTAGTAATTTAAATACGACTTCATTAGAGCGTGTACCAATTAAAGTTGAAAATGTTGTTGCAACCGCATCTGAAATGGCAACTGGCACAATTTACTGGTCTGACATGCATTCTAAAAAAATATTTAGACTTAAAAAAGGCAGTACAAATGTTGAAACTATTATCTCAAGTGGTCTTGATTTAATTGAAGGATTAGCTGTTGATTGGATTGCATCAAATCTTTATTGGGTAGATAGTCGACTCAAATCTATTGAAGTTTATTCTTTAGAAACTAAAAATCATGTAGTTTTAATTTCATCAAATGTAAGTCAACCTAGAGGAATTTGTTTAGATCCTAGACCTGGCGCTCGTTTATTATTCTTTACTGATTGGGGTGAAAATCCTAGAATTGAGCGTGTTGGTATGGATGGTAGTGAACGCAAAACAATTATATCAACTAAAATCTATTGGCCAAATGGTCTAACAATTGATATACCAACAAAAAAATTATATTTTGCTGATTCAAAATTAGATTATATTGATTATTGTGATTATGATGGTAAAAATCGTAGGCAAGTTCTTTCACACAATCACTATTTATTACATCCACATAGTTTAACAATTTTTGAAGATGTGCTTTATTGGACTGATCGTCAATTAAATCGTGTTTTAAGCTGTCATAAGCATAATGGTACAAATCAAACTGTAGTAAGTCATTTGGTTTCACAACCATTAGGAATTCATATAAATCATCCAGTTTTACAACCAAAAGCAGATAATCCATGTGCAAAAGCAAATTGTTCACATATTTGTTTATTATCACCAAATACAGCAGGTTTTCTATGTAAATGTCCACCTGGTTATATTTTACAAGAAGGTAAATCAAAAACTGAAAATTCGTGTGTTCAAATTGAAACACCATATTTAATGGTAATGAAAGGCAGTCAACTTGTTGATTTGAGTTTAACAACTTCATCTAATACACGTAATAATGGTTACTTTACACCAGTAATTGGCATAAATAATGGTTATGAATTTGATTTTGATAAAGAAAAAGAAGTTATTTACTATTTAGAAAATAGTGATAATGATTTGGCAACAAATAATGGTACAATTTATAAAACAAATTTAAATTCAGGTAATGCAACAAAATTCTTTAATGATGAACTTATTGGTTCTCCAAGTTGTTTAGCATTTGATTGGATTGGTAGAAATTTATTTATCGGTAATATTAAAGCAAATAATTTGATGATTATAAAAGCAGAATTTGACGAAAAGGCATATAGTAAAGTTATTTTAGCAAATGATGGTACTGAGGTTGGTGTTGCAAAACCAAAAGCGCTTGCACTAGATCCAATTTATGGTAGTTTGTATTGGTTAGATGAAGGTGGTGTTGGTGTACCTAGAAAAGTTGCAAAGGCAAATATGGATGGTTCAAATCCAATTGTTTTGGTTAAAGATAATTTACATACCTTAGAAGCAATTACTTTAGATATTTTAAATAAAAAAATTTATTTCTCTCAAAGTTCAATTGGTGTTATTGAAAGTATAGATACTGATGGACAAAATCGAAGAACAATAATAACTGCTTCATCAAATATTGCAAAGCCAAGTAGTTTATCAGTTTATATGAATCGTCTTTATTATTTAGATTCAATTTATGAAAATATTGTTAGAGTTAACTTGCCTGACGGTACGAATCCAATTAAGCTTGAAGAGAATGTTGCAAATTTAAGAAGCTTAAAAGTTTATTCAAAACGTATGATTAATGATAATAATCCATGCACTAAAAATGGTTGTCAACATCTTTGTGTGCCAATGCCAAATAATCAAAAGAAATGTTTATGTTCAACTGGATTTAGACCAAACGGGGAACAAAAATGTGATAAATATAATTCATTTGTTGTAGTTTCAAGTTTAAGTAAAATGCAAGGTTTTTCACTAGACGATCATGGTGAAGCAATGTTACCAATTTCTGGTCCAAATCATAATATTTTACATGTTGATGTGCATGTTGCAAGACAGCAAATCTACTGGGTAGAATATAATCCATCACAATTAGTTGGTGGTTTTAATGGTATCTATCGTATTAAACCTGATGGCACAGAACGTAAACAAATTATTTCCGAAGGTATTGGTTCGAATGGAATTCGTGGTTTATCTATTGACTGGATAAGTGGCAATCTATACTTTACAAATGTATTTCCACATGAGACTTATATTGAAGTTTGTTCATTGAATGGTGGTAATCGAATGGTATTGTTAAAAACAACAACTGATGCTCCAAGAGAAATTGCAGTAGATCCAATCAAACGCTATCTTTTCTGGATTGATTATGGTCAATTTCCTAAAATAGAACGCGCTTATTTAGATGGTTCAAATCGTACACCAATTGTTTCATCTGGTATCTCTTACCCAAGAGATTTAACAGTTGATATTGCAACACATGATGTTTATTGGGTTGATGTGAAAGAAGATGCCATTCAAAAAATATCTTGGAATGGACAAAAACGTCAAGCAATTTTGCGTAATTTACCAACACCTTATGGTATTGCAATTTTAGAAAATCAAATGTTTTGGGTAGATCGTAATTTAAGAACAATTTTCAAATCAAGCAAATTTGCAGATAATAATTCAACAAATAAACCATTTGAATCTTTCAAATCAAATATTGATACATTAAGAGATATTGCTGTTTTTGATCAAAAAAATCAACCAACTGTTTCATCACCTTGTGCTAAATCGGAAAATGGTAATAATCAGTGTGAACAGCTATGTTTTGCTTTGCCTGAAGAAGCAGAAAGTTCAGTTAATTATAAATGTGCTTGTTCTTCTGGTGTTCTTGCATCGAATGGCAAATCATGCTCTGATGTAAATGAATATTTAATTTTTACTACTAGAAAAGAAATAAGATCTGTTCATTTAGATCCAAATGCAGCTGGTACACCATTTTTAGCAAAAACAAATATGACAAATGTAGTTGGAGCTGATTTTGATTATGAGCAAAAACGTATATTTTTTACACAGATCAGACCAGATAGTTCAATTTCTTATTTTGATATCGAACATCCAGATGTTCCACCGAAAACAATTCTCAAAAATGCTCATGGTCTTAATCCTGAAGGTATCGCTTTCGATTGGACAGTTAAAAAAGTTTATTGGGCTGATTCTGCAAATCGCTCAATTTATGCAATGAATTTAGATGGAAGTAATATTGTAATGATAGTGCGTGTTGAACGTCCTCGTGCTATTGTATTAAGTCCTTGTGAGGGAACTCTTTACTTTACTGATTGGGGTAGATTAGGTAATTCAGGTAAAATTATAAGAACAACAATGGCAGGTAATAATAAAAAAGTGTTGATCGAGAACGATATAATTCAACCAAGTGGTTTAGCAATTGATTATGAAGAAAAAAAGCTTTATTGGACAGATGCTTTAAGAGAAAAAATCGAAAGATCAGATTTAGATGGGTCGAATAGAGAAACATTGATTTCAGCAACAATTTATCCGTTTGCAATAACAGTTTTCAAAGATTATTTATATTGGACTGATCTTCAATTACGTGGAGTTTATAGAGCTGAAAAACATACAGGTGCTGGTGTTACAGAAATGGTTAAAAGGTTAGAAGAAAGTCCAAGAGATATTCATGTTTTTAGTTCAGCAAGACAAATATGTGCAGCAAATTCACTTTGTTTGAGAAATAATGGCGGTTGTGCTCATAGTTGTCATCAAGCACCAAACAATACTATTGAATGTAAATGTAATAATGGTTTTAAATTAGCTAATGAAGGTAGAATGTGTGTACCATCAAATGTTACTTGTGGAAATGATAAGTTTGCGTGTGCTAATTCTAAATGTCTTCCACGTGTCTGGGCATGTGATGGATCAAATGATTGTGGTGATGGTAGTGATGAAGTGCCAGCATTCTGTGATTTACATACTTGTGGTCCAAATGAATTTAGATGTTCAAATGGAAGATGCATTTTCCAATCTTGGGTTTGTGATCATTCGGCTGACTGTACAGATGGTTCAGATGAAGAAAATTGTAAATATCCACCTTGTGCAGATGGTGAATTCACTTGTAAAAATTATAGATGCATTCCTCAAGCACAAGTTTGCAATGGACAAGATGATTGTAAAGATGCTTCAGATGAACATAATACAATTTGTAATGCAAGAAACATAAGTAGAACTTGCCCACCTGGTCAATTAAAATGTAGAGATACCAATCTGTGTCTTGATCCGTTTTGGCTTTGCGATGGTGATAATGATTGTGGTGATAATAGCGATGAAGATTTAATAACTTGTAAGAATAGAACATGTCCACAGGGTAGCTACAGGTGTCCAGATACACATCGTTGTATACCTGGTACTTGGTTCTGTGATGATCAAAATGATTGTCCAAACGGAAGTGATGAGCCACCAAATTGTAAACAATCAGGAACTTGTTTTGGAGATTTATTTACTTGTGACAATGGAGCATGCTTACCTAGAATCTATATTTGTGATGGCGACTTGGATTGTGAAGATGGAAGCGATGAAGATGCTAGACATCAATGTGATACTAGAAAATGTGATGAAGATAGAGAATTTACTTGTACAGCAAATAAGGCTTGGGGCAGGGCGCAATGTATTCCGAAAAGATTTATTTGTGATGGCGATATTGATTGCAGTGATGGCGCAGATGAAGATCCAGTTAAACTAGGTTGTCCTCCTCCTGAAGCTTGTGAAGCTGGTCAATTCACTTGTAAAAATCATAGATGTATACCTCAGGCATTTGTTTGTGATAATGATGATGATTGTAATGATGCAAGTGATGAACCTAAAAATTGTACATTTAGAGCTTGTGCTGCAAATGAATTTACATGTAATAATCAAAAATGTATAAGAAAAAACTATTTATGTGATGATGATAATGATTGTGGTGATGGATCAGATGAATCACTTGCTCAATGTAAAAAAGAAGAGCCAAAATGTCCTCAATTTAAATGTAAATCTGGCCAGTGTATTGATTATGAACGTGTTTGTAATAAACAAATTGATTGTGAAGATGAAAGCGATGAACCAGCAAGCTGTGGCGTTGATGAATGTGCTAAAGTTGAATTAAATCAGTGTGAACATAAGTGTATAAATACTTTAACAAGTTATCATTGTGAATGTAATGATGGTTATAAATTAACTAAAGGTGGTAAACCTTGTACTGAGAATGATAACAATTGTAAAGCTTGTGCTGACATAGATGAATGCACGACAGAAAAAGGAAAATGCTCGCAATATTGTTTCAACACACCAGGTAGTTTCTATTGTAAATGTAATGAAACATATTATGAAAGAGAATTAGATGGTAAAACTTGCAAGCGTCGAGATAGAATAACACCTTGGTTAATTTTCTCAAATAGATATTATTTAAGAAATATGAGTGTTACTAACAATCATCATTACAATCTTATAAAAATGGAGCTTAAGAATGTAGTCGCTTTAGATTTTGATTATAGAGAAGAGCGTATTTATTATGCAGATGTAGGCAATAAAACGATAAATCGTATTTTTACAAATGGTACTGGTGAACAGGTTGTAATAAGGCATGAAGCACATGGTCTAGAAGGTTTAGCTGTTTGTTGGATTTCGAAAAAATTGTATTGGCTTGATCGAACTAGCAAACATTTAGATGTATCTGAATTAAATGGTTCAAATCGTAAAACTTTATTAGGTAATTCAATGACAGATCCAAGAGCGATTGCTTTACATCCTGGACGTGGTTATATCTTCTTTAGTGATTGGGGTCATCACGCATTCATTGCTAGAATTGGTATGGATGGAAGTAATTTCAAACGTTTAATTTTATATGAGAATAAATTAGTTTGGCCAAATGCTTTAACAATTGATTACTTTAGTGATAAATTATATTTCGCAGATGCACATTTAGATTATATTGAATATTGTGATTTTGAAGGTAAAAATAGGCATCAAGTTTTATCAGGTCAGAAAGTTCCTCACGTATTTGCATTAAGTGTATTTGATGATTGGTTATACTATTCTGATTGGAATCTAAAAGCAATTATAAAAGCACATAAATATACTGGTGCTAATTTAGAAGTCTTGCGTAATACATCACATAGGCCATATGATATTCATATTTATCATCCGCTTAAACAACCACCATTCAATAATCCTTGTTCAGAGAATAATGGAGGCTGTTCTCATCTTTGTTTACTCAATCCAAATGGCAATTACACTTGTGCTTGTCCTAATAATTTTATTCTGCAAACTGATGGATTAACTTGTATTGCAAATTGTACAAAAATGCAGCATAGATGTGGACCACCAGATGAAAGATGTTTACCAATTTATTGGCGTTGTGATGGCGAAAGCGATTGTAAAGATTTAAGTGATGAACAAGATTGTCCACCATTTAATTGTAAGCCTGGAATGTTTCAGTGTAAAAATGCCGCAACAATTAATGCAAATCCACAAAGTCCAACAAACAATAATCAATTTTCAACATCATCAGATCCTTTATTAATCAATATTCGTTCTAGATCATCTTCATTATCTAATTCTTTGGCATCTTCTTTATCAAACTTTGGTCCTTTAGTTTCTTTAGTATCTAGTTTAGGCGCATTTTCTGGAGGCAATTCAACTTGTATAAATAGAATTAGAATTTGTGATGGATTTTCGGACTGTTCTGATAATTCAGATGAAAGTTTCTGTTCAGGTGACTGTGGTGAGCATTCATTTAAATGTAAAAGCACAGGAAGGTGTATACCTGATAGTTGGCAGTGCGATGGTGATAAGGATTGTAATGATGGCTCAGATGAATCACCTGAACATTGTCATAATAAGACATGTGACTCTGAAACTCAATTCCAATGTACAAATGGCAAATGTATTCCAAAGTTATGGTACTGTGATATGGATGACGATTGTGGCGATAATAGTGATGAACCTGCTTTCCGTTGTAGGAATCGTAATTGTACTGTTGGTTGGCGTAAATGTCCAAATCGTAATAATTATCGTTGTATACCATCATGGAACTTCTGTAATGGCGTTAATGATTGTTATGATAACTCCGATGAAACAAATCCAGATCTATGTCCTAAATGTCATGATAGTGGTGACTTTAAATGTAAAAACGGTCGTTGCATACCGCTTAGATGGAGATGCGATTTTGAAAATGATTGTCAAGATATGAGTGATGAAGATCCAACAATGTGTAAAGATTTGTATAGAGATTGTACTGAGAGTGAATTCCAATGTGCCAATAAAAGATGTATACCAGCTAGATGGAGATGTGATGGTGAAAGCGATTGTAACGATTCAGAACCAAATGCTAATTGCAAAGATGGTGATTGTAATGATTCAGATGAAAAAGGCTGTCTAAATTATACATGCAAACCAGATCAATTTAAATGTAAATCAGGTCATTGTATTTCTAAAAAATTATTATGTGATGGTCACAGAGATTGTAAATTAGATGCAAGTGATGAAATTAACTGTCCACCACGTTTTCCAAATGGTAGATACTGTCCACAAAATATGTTCCAATGTAATAATACAGTTTGTATTAGAACTGATGAAGTTTGTGATGGCATGGAGGATTGTGGTGATTTTTCAGATGAAGAAGAAGAACTATGTTCAGATTTTAAATGTGATACAACGCGTAAATTCCAATGTAAAAATAAAAAATGTATACCATTGTGGAAATTGTGTAATGGACAAGATGACTGTGGAGATGGTACTGATGAAAATAATCATACCTTATGCAAAAAATGGTCTAAATGTTTGCCATTACAATTTAAATGTGCAAATGGTAAATGTATTTCGCATTCTCAAGTTTGTGATCATGAAGATAATTGCGGTGATGCAAGTGATGAAAGAGGTTGTCATGTTGGTCAGTGCACAAAATCAGATAAAGGTGGATGTCAACATGATTGTTACAATTTACCAGTAATAAGCAAAACTGATTTATTATCAGCAATCACATTAACAGGAAGTAGTATTACTCCAAGTAGTGGTAATTCAAGTAATTCAACCGGTTATATTTGCACATGTCCAGCTGGTTATAAAATTGATCCAAATAATACTAAACATTGTGTAGATATAAATGAATGTGCTAAATTTGGTAGTCATTGTTCACAGATTTGTGAAAATTTGGAAGGTACATTTGTTTGCAAATGTAGACAAGGTTTCCGTTCTTTTGAAGAACGTTGTTTTGCAGAAGGCGATCAACAACCATTTTTATTATTCGCAAATGGTCCAGATATTCGTGCTATTGATAATGAACAACAGAGATTAGATTTAATTGTAACTGGTCAAAGTAGAATACAATCAATTGATTATGATCCAAAAAATGATATTATCTATTGGACTGATACTTATGAACAAAACATAAAACGTGCTTATATACCAGATTTAAAAGATTTAAAACATGGATCTGAATTCCCACAAAGTTTAAACGTAAAATATATTTCAAAACCAACAGATTTAGCGGTTGATTATATTGGTGGTAACTTGTATTGGTGTGATCAAGATCTATCTGTTTCAACAACAAAACCAAGAGGACAGATTTTAGTCAGTTTATTAGATGGTCGTTATAAACGTACTTTAATAAATTCGAATTTAGAAAGACCAACATCGATTGCTTTATCACCTGAAAACGGTCTTATTTTCTGGACTGATGCTGGTTATTCACCTAAAATTGAATCTGCTTGGGCAGATGGAACAAAACGTAAAGTTTTAGTTAATGAAAAGTTAGGTTTTCCAAGTGGAATTGTAGTTGATACTTATCAGCAAAATCGTATTTACTGGGCAGATTCAAAACAAAACTTAATTGAAACAGCAAATATGGATGGATCGGATCGTACAATTGTAGTTTCGGGCGAATTGCATCATCCATTTAGTTTAGAATTATTCGAAGATTTTCTTTATTGGGTAACAAGAGATACTGGTGAAATTTATAAATTTGATAAATTCGGTAGAGGTGTTAAAGTTAGAATGCGTAGATCGTATGCAACCGATGTTAAAGTTTACCATAAATTAAGATATAATACTTCAATTGAAAACTCATGTGCCAAAGCAGGATGTAGTCATTTATGTTTAATAATACCTGGTGGATACCGTTGTCAATGTCCTGACAATTCAAAACAAAAGCAATTAGAAGGTGTAAATTGTCCAGATTCACAATTTGAACAAGAAAAACCAAAACCTATACGTTGTCAATGTCAAAACGGAGGCAATTGTGTAGTTAATCAATTAAATGGTCAAATTAATTGTGTATGTCCAAATAACTTTGAAGGAAGTTTGTGTGATGAACATGTTGCTAGAAGACATATTGGTTATATTAATTCAAATTCAGTTGTCGCTTCAATAATGCTTCCTATTTTACTTTTATTAATTGCAATGATTTTAGCGTCTGGATTATTTATTTATTTCAAAAAGAAAAATTATAAACCTGGTTTTAATAGTGGAAGTGTTTTATTTAGAACTGGTACTAATATTGAATTTGGTGCGAATGGTTTTCTAGACAATGGGGAACCAATTGAAAGTGGATTTAATTTAGGGGATCTTAAAACAACAGAATTTAGTAATCCAATGTATGAAACAATTAAAACAAATGAAAGTACAATGAAAGATGATTCTTCGGCAATTTACGAAACACCAAACATAGAGAAACAAACAAATGATTTAACAAATAAAAAATCTGCCATTGGATCAATGGTTTCATCTTTAACATCAATTATTGGACGTAATAGAGAATTGAATAGAGATCCAATGAGGCCTTCATTAAATCCAACAACAGTGGACACAGGAAAAGATACACAAAATCTTGTTGAATCAGATTTGTCTGAATGTTAAAAAGTATTTTAAATTGAAAGCTTTTTGAAAAAGTATAAAAAAAAATGATTTCAAATTCTGGAAATCGAAATGAACTACGTTTTTGCAAAATAATTTATTTTTTTAAAAATTAGTAACCGG
>Ga0214501_1000025_pt1 | contig 13807 bp, 1 predicted proteins | sample G5R1MT_14_FD_206150 | JGI IMG/M metagenome (GOLD analysis project Ga0214501, IMG submission 206150) | Metatranscriptome of phyllosphere microbial comminities from switchgrass, GLBRC, Michigan, United States - G5R4_MAIN_12SEP2016_LR1... | ecosystem: Host-associated > Plants > Phyllosphere >... | reverse complement strand
TACAAGGTCCCGCCCATCACCAAACACGCACTTACGCCTGCGTTTCGAGGTTGATGTCGGTTTCGCCAAGTCACATAATACCCTAGGTGCGACTTCCCTATCAATCGCCAACAGACTACCTGGCGACAACATTCAGTCCGACATCCCTACCGAGGCGGATCGTGGTCCTCCCTGGTGCATTTTCTCGACAGCCGCATCACCATCCCACCTTTCTTTGCACGCGACTGTTCCTCAACGACACCACACGGCACCTTCCACAAGAGCTCACCCTCACTTTCACACGCACGCCCTCCGCTCTGCGAACACGACATGCTTCCGACCCAATTGGCACTCAGATAGCGCTCCTCCCCGACACTTCGATCTTCGCTAGCGGTGCTCGCGGCGCGCATGCGCACCCGACATCACCATGTCGGGGGCTGCGCTCGAAGATATAGTCAAGCGACTGACTATAACTGAAATCGAGGTCAAGTCGAAGCTAGAAGCGGCCATCTCTCTCCGAGATAGCCTCGACCACTACACCAATGGCCCTAATTATGCCATCTTTCTCAAGAGGGTGATGCCCACATTCATCAACACTCTGAGAGGACCATGCGTGTTCCAGAGCACATCCCCGGATCAGAAACTCCGAAACTGCACACTCGAGATCCTCCACAGACTGCCGACACATCAGACGCCGACAGAACCCTTCGAACCCTACGCCGAGGAAATAGTCGAGCTCTTGATGGGCCTGGTGCGCAATGACAATGAAGATAACGCAACGCTTTGCGTCAAGATTGTGTCCGACATCATGAGGCACCAGCCCAAGGTCCTTCACACCAAGGTGCAGGCGTTCCTGAACCTGATCCAGGAGCTCTTTGAGCAGATGGAGAAGGTGGTGCGGGAACAACTTGACAATACCTCGTCCGCGAATCCCACGGGACCGCCGTCCACACCCAACAGTACGCAGCCCAATTTTCAGTCCCCACGACCAGGCTCGCCAGTGGCGTCGGTCACGGAACTTGGCCAGGACCCGGCACAACAGAACCGACCCTTACTTAAGGGCATGCAGTCCTTCAAGGTGCTGTCTGAGTGCCCAATTATTGTTGTGTCAGTCTTCCAGACATACCGCACAATAATACAGACCAATGTCAAGGCATTTGTGCCGCTCATCAAGGCAGTCTTGTGTCTGCAGGCAAAGGCACAGGAGCAGGCTCACGCGGAAGCCAAGGCGAAGGGCACAATCTTTGCCGGGGTCAGTCCGAACATTAAGAACCGTGCAGCATTTGGCGAGTTCATCACGGCGCAAGTCAAGACGATGAGCTTCCTCGCCTATTTGTTGCGGCAGTACTCCAGCCAGCTCGCCGATTTCCTCCCGACCCTGCCAGAGATTGTTGTGCGTCTACTCCAAGACTGCCCCAGGGAGAAGTCTGCGGCGCGCAAGGAGCTCCTGGTTGCCATTCGTCACATTATCAACTTTAACTTCCGCAAGATCTTCCTTCCAAAGATCGACGAGTTGCTAGAGGAGAAGACGTTAATTGGGGACGGCTTGACGGTTTACGACACTATGCGCCCGCTGGCGTACAGTATGCTCGCTGATTTGATTCACCATGTCCGGGACTCCTTGTCTGCAGAGCAGATCCGGAAAACGGTCGAGGTATATACGAAGAATCTGCAGGACAATTTCCCAGGAACGAGTTTCCAGACGATGAGCGCGAAGCTGCTGCTTAACATGGCCGAGTGTATCGCGAAGATGCAAAACAAGATGGACGCGCGCCACTACTTATTAATGATTCTTAACGCTATCGGCGACAAATTCGCGGCCATGAACAGGCAGTACCCTAATGCTGTCAAGCTCTCCAAACTGTATGCTGAACAGGCTGAGAACCAGGTCCAGGAGACCTATCTGGCAGACAAGGAGCACCCTCCGGAGTGGGACGAGACCGACATCTTCACCGCCATGCCTATCAAGACTTCAAACCCTAGAGATCGTGGCGCAGATCCCGTGGTGGACAACAAGTTCCTCTTCAAGAACCTCATGAACGGTCTTAAGAACACCTTCTATCAGCTTCGTTCCTGCAACGCGGCGCTCCAGATCGAGCCACAAAACGCACCGCCACACTGGCAAGACGTCTCATACGGCTTCTCAGCAGAGGAAGTCAAGGTGATCGTCAAGCTTTTCCGCGAGGGTGCCTACGTGTTCCGCTACTATGAAATCGAGAAGCCAGCAGCAGAGTCGCAGTACGCGTCTCCAGTTGAGTACATGGCCAACTTCTATATGGTCAGTAGCAGCAAAGAGGAGAAGGATCTGCTCGAGACGTTTGCGACAGTCTTCCACTGCATCGATCCAGCCATTTTCCACGAAGTGTTTCAGCAAGAAATCCCGCGCCTATACGAGATGATCTTTGAGCACACAGCGCTCCTGCACATTCCTCAGTTCTTCCTGGCCAGCGAGGCCACATCGCCAAGCTTCTGTGGCATGCTGCTGAAGTTTCTGATGGAACGGATTGATGACGTTGGCTCGGCTGACGTCAAGAAGGCATCGATCTTATTACGACTATTCAAGCTTGCCTTCATGGCGGTCACGCTCTTCGCGAACCAGAATGAACAAGTTTTGCTGCCTCATGTCGTCGATATTGTCACCAAGTCGATCGAGCTGTCTACCAAGGCCGAAGAACCGATGAACTACTTTCTCCTCCTCCGCTCTTTGTTCCGAAGCATAGGTGGCGGCAAGTTTGAGCATCTGTACAAGCAGATATTACCTCTTCTGGAGATGCTCCTTGACGTGCTCAACAGCTTACTCATGGCAGCGCGGAAGCCGACTGAGCGCGACCTCTACGTGGAACTGTGTCTCACAGTGCCAGCACGCCTCAGCAACCTGCTGCCACATCTCAACTTCCTCATGCGTCCCCTAGTCGTTGCGCTCCGAGCAGGTACGGACCTTGTGGGCCAGGGACTTCGGACACTTGAGCTGTGTGTGGACAATCTGACGGCTGACTATCTCGATCCGATCATGGCGCCCGTCATCGAGGAACTGATGAATGCACTCTTTGAGCACCTCAAGCCGCACCCTTATAGCCATTTCCACGCGCATACGACGATGCGCATCCTTGGCAAACTGGGAGGTCGCAATCGCAAGTTCATGACTGAGTCGCTGCCGGTCAGCTATCAGAAATACGCAGATGATCCTTCGAGCTTTGATATGCGTCTGATCGGCTCCAAGAAAGACCGCGCCTTCCCAGCTGAGCTTGGCATTGATTTGTGCATTCGTAAGCTCATGGAACAGCCGAAGCCCACGAAACCTAATGCGCCCAAGACACATGATGGCTTCTACAAAAAGCACGCTCTGCATTTTATCAAGGCGCAGATCAAGCTCCGCATCGGTCTCGACAACTTGCCAGATGACCTGCCCCGACTGGTTCGTCTCCAGGCTCAAGACTTGCTCGCCCGCAAACCAGCTGCCGATTTCTCCTTCTTTGATAAGTCGTTACGTCAGAAGTCGGTGGTCAAGAAGGACGAGCAGGATGAAATCATGAAGAGGCTCTTGAAAGCCGTCATGTTTGCGCAGTCAATCGAAGAGTTCCGAGACGATTCAGACGTGTTCTTGATGAACATCTGCCGCCATTTCGTCATCGTCGAGGTTGGGCGGTCTCTGGTTGATCTCAAAAAGGAGATGAGCCCGTTCGATCCAAAGGCTGGCGAAGGACCGTTATTTGTGGATGCTCGCGTACTGGCAGACGCCATTCTTGAAAGCTTGGCATCTGACATGACGGAAGTGCGAGATGCCGCTTTCCGCGCTGTTCGTGCCGTCTACGACTCAACAGCCACAATCTTTGGGTCGGAAGCGCATGTTGGGCGGTTGCCTTTCTTCAACCACTTGAGCAAGACATTCTGCCATGCCTGCCACGAGGAAGAATGGTTCACCAAGACCGGAGGCAGCCTCGGTATTAACTACCTACTGAGCGGCGTCGATCTGGGCGATGCGTGGGTTACAGCGAAACAAATGGACTTTATGAGGGCCTTGATGTACGTGGTCAAGGACATGCCTCAAGATCTTCCCGAGAAGACCCGGAATGCCGCGCAGCAAACTCTCGAGTCTCTTCTGAAGAGAGTGACCAAGAATGCCAAGAAGGAGGACGCCCTCTATGTGCCAGCAGGACCAGGGCAACCACAAGCCAAAGCACCACGGCTGGCGCAGATCTGTGTCTTCTTCAACGACGAGCTATCGCACATGAACAGACACGTCCGCATTACTGCGCGGCGTTCTCTTGAAATCGTCGCTGCCGCCACAGATGCAGCGATACACGAACTCCTCGAGCCTTATAAGGACCGACTCCTGTCTCCAATATATGCGAAACCGCTGCGCGCTCTGCCGTTCTCAACGCAGATTGGCTACATCGACGCAATCACCTACTACATGGGCCTGAAGGCTGATTTTGTATCGTTCGATGATCACTTGAACCGACTTCTCATGGAATCATTGGCCCTCGCTGATGCTCAGGACGAATCACTCGCGAACAAGCCAGGCGAGTTCCGGACGCATGAGTCTATTGTCAGCCTCAGGGTTGCATGCATCAAGATTCTTAGTAAGGCAATGAGCTTCGATGACTTCCAGAAGGGCCCAAGCAATCCCACGAGGACAAAGATCGTCTCAGTCTTCTTCAAGTGTCTCTACTCCGAGTCCAAACCTACTATTGAAGCCGCCAACGAGTCTCTGAAAGGCGTGTTGTCGCACACCACGAAGCTGCCGAAGGATTTGCTCCAGCAGGGGCTGCGTCCTGTCCTAGCTAATCTCCAGGATGCCAAACGGCTTAGCACTCACGGTCTTGACAACCTAGCCCGGCTACTGCGTCTCCTCACCTCGTATTTCAAAGTAGAGATTGGTGCTAGACTGCTCGACCACATCAAGGTGCTTGCGGAGCCCAACTTGCTCCAGCAACTGTCGTTCACCTTTTTCGAGCAGAATGGTCAGATGAAGGTTATTGCTGCCGTCTTCAATATTTTCCACTTGCTGCCACCACAAGCAGAGCAATTCAAGGAACGTCTGATTGATACATGCCTTGAGCTCGAGGACAAGCTCAGGAGGACCCACCAGAGTCCGTTCCGCCCGCCTCTCTACAAGTACCTTAACAGGTATCCCGCAGAGGTCTGGACATTCCTGGTCAGCAAGCTCGAGGACATGAGGTATGGTCGCTTTTTGTCCCAAGTTCTTCTGCATCCTGACAGCAAGGTCCTTCGCGACTTTGGCTCAACGAATGTGGAAGCTCTCATTGCAGCTTGTATCCAGATCATTGGAGCTCACAAGGAGACTCGATTTATTGCTGTGGTCAACACAATCAACATCCTCAACTCTCTCAGCCACCATACACACTCACAAGGCTGGATGGAGCGGAAAGATACTGTCGGATGGCTGCGATCCATATGCAAGGACCTTGAGCGTCAATTGCGGACCGGCCAGATGCCCCCGACCTTGCGACTTGCTGCAGACCAGGCGGCCGAGCAACTCATGGGCATCTTTACCAGATCACTGGCTCTTGCGCCAAAGGATCTCGATTCGTTCTTTACGCTCATCGAGATAGTCTCGCGCGATGAGTTCCGAGCCACTCCCGAGCTCTTCTCCTATATCTATGAGCACGTCATCTGCAAAGAGTCCATCGAGGACTGGAAGGCCATCGTACTGAGATGCTTTGATGTCTACGTGGCAAAGAACACGTCACAGAAGACTAAATGCTTCATCCTCCGCTACATTGTCAATCCTATTGTAGCCAAGGACATCATGTGTCACTGGAACCAGCCGGCGAAGACGCAGAAGCTGATGGACCGCTCAATCATCGAAGCGATTAACAACAAGATTTGGAAGATTACCTCTGGAGATCAACAGGAAGATCTTGCTCAGCCTGGCATTGATCACACACGAATGGAAGTGTTGCAGTTGTCTGCAATGCTTGTCAAGTACCACCACGCTATGTTGCAGGACGCTAGGAAGGACATCATCAAGTTCGGCTGGACTAACATTCGGCTCGACGACGTGATTAACAAACATGCGGCTTATGTAGTTTTGGCCTACTTCATCGCGAACTACGAAACACCCCCAAAGATAGTGACCCAGGTGTACTATTCTCTGCTGCGGACAAGCCAGAACGAAGGCCGGGCGCTGGTGACGCAGGCACTCGAGCTCATGGCACCCGTCCTACCGATCCGATGCAATGCGCCTCCGGGTGATCGAAATGCGGTATGGGCCATTGCGCCGCGTCGCATTCTAGCGGAGGAAGGCCAGAACGTCCAACAGATGACAAGCATCTTTCACTTCCTCGTCAGACACCCCGATCTTTTCTTCGAGTCTCGCGATAAGTTTGCGCTCCTCATCATCACGTCGCTCAGGAAGGTCTCCTCGCCTACGACGACATCTAACAATGAAAGCAAGAGACTTGCTCTGAACATGATGTGGCTCATCTGGAACTGGGAGCAGCGACGGGTAGAGGGCAAGACTGCCACGTCACCTCGAGCACTCTCAGCATCACCAAATTCAAAGAAGCGCAGGCTGGATGGAGAGATGGTGACGTCTTCGCCGCCGGCAGTCCGTCAAGGTGCCGCAGTGGGCGACAAGACCGAGTTTCAGATTCCCGCTGCCTTCCGTCTGAAGATGATCAAGTACCTTGTCGAGTTTATCGCCCAGCTGTCAGAGCGATATCAGCTGCCCTCAGCAAAGCCGCGAGACAACGCCACGCCTGCCGGTCCAGCATTGCCGGCCCAGCCTTCCGAGCTCTGCAAGAAAGCCATGACTCTCTTCCACAACCTCATCCAGCCACAGTACTGGGGCGATCTGGACGTTGATCTGTTCCCAAACATCACGGATGTTGTGCTCGCGAGCGAGAAGACGACCAAGATCCTCAACGCCGACCCATCCGACAAGGAGAACTATGATGAGAAATTCATCACCAACATCATCAACACACTTCAGGTGGTGCGGATTGTGCTCAACTTCAAGTCGGACGACTGGATTGTGAAGAATATATCGTCCGTGCAAAAAATCCTTGAGAAGCCCCTCAGATCTGAGAACCCTGAGCTGCAGGAATGCTTGCACTACTCGGGATCTGACGTCGACCTCGAACGTGGCCTCAGGTCAATTGTGCAGAGGATCTTGGAAGCTGCGCCTGAAGATGTCCCGATGGAGGATGCGGACGCTGAAGGCGAGTCGGAGGTCACGACATCCGAGATCATCACTTTCTTGTCCAACGTTGCGACGGAGACACTGGCAGCATCCAACTACGTCTCTGGTGTCAACATACTGTGGTCTCTGGGCCAGCGACAGCCATCCACCATTGACCCTCACATCCCAGCGCTGATGAAAGCCCTGCAAACAAAGTTGGCTCGCGAGCATGTGCAACACTACACCAGTGTTGCTGCGCACCAGATGGCTATGACTGGTGTACGGACTCAAGACCCGAATGCGCAAGCCGGGGAGATGTCCGCCTATGATCTCAAGGTGCAAACCGATGTAATGATCAAGGCTGTTCAAGTGACTGCCATGCGAATGGAGATTCTCGGTGATAACCGAAGGCCTTTCTTAAGCGTACTTGCTACCCTCGTCGAAAAGTCGCACCATGTCACGCTCTGTGAGAAGATCCTCGAGATGGTCGAGGCTTGGGTTTTCCGTTCGGAAGGCACGTGGCCCACACTCAAGGAAAAGACGGCTGTGCTGCATAAGATGCTATCCTTTGAGCACCGCAACGATCAGGCCATGCTGATGAAATTCCTCGACCTCGTACTTCGCATATATGAAGATCCCAAGATTACTAGGACGGAGCTCACTGTACGCATGGAGCACGCCTTCCTGATCGGAACTCGTGCGCAGGACGTGGACAGGCGCAACCGCTTCCTTGCCATTTTCGACAAGAGCTTGTCAAAGACAGCGACTGCTCGCTTGCAATATGTCATCACGGCACAGAATTGGGATACGCTCGCAGACTCTTTCTGGCTCGCGCAGGCCTCGCAGCTTCTTCTTGGCGGTGTAGAGCTCAACGCCAACATTTCGCTTCATAAAGAGGATATTCAAACTCTTCGTCCGTCGCAGCTTTTCGGCCCGTACGCTGAGGACATACGGGAGCCTACAGCCATCATCGATGAAAAATACGAGACATTCATGTCGAACCATCGTCGCTTTGTGGCTGAGCTCGGCGACGTCAAAGTGCGTGATTTGATTGAGCCGCTCGTTCAGCTCCAGCATGTCGACAACGACCTTGCGCAAGAGCTCTGGGTCACGCTTTTCCCGATGTACTGGGCGGCCGCGGCAAAGGACGAAAGATCAGAGCTCGAGAAGGGCATGGTTATCCTGTTGACGAAGGATTTTCACTCTCGGCAGATCGATAAGCGACCGAATGTCGTACAAGCTCTGCTGGCAGGCGCAGCCAAGGCTTGGCCAGAATGTAAAATCCCGCCGCACGTGCTCAAGTTCGAAGCTAAGACCTACGATGCTTGGTATACGGCAATGGTCCAGCTGGAGAATGCGGCCATCAAGCCCGATGTCGACTCCGCCAACGTTCGTGAAAGCAACCTCGACGCTCTGGTCGACTTGTACGCGAGCTTGAAGGAGGACGATCTGTTCTATGGAACATGGCGGCGTCGCTGCCAGTTCGTCGAGACCAACGCTGGTCTATCATACGAGCAGATGGGGATGTGGGACAAGGCGCAGAAGATGTATGAAGCAGCACAGATCAAGGCGCGTACTGGAGTCATCCCCTTTTCTCAGGGCGAGTACATGCTCTGGGAAGACCACTGGGTCCACTGTGCCGAGAAGCTGCAGCAGTGGGACATCTTGCAGGACTTTGCCAAGCATGAGAACCTGCAAGATCTTCTACTCGAGTGCGCCTGGCGCAACATTGAGATGTGGCAGACGGCGGAGACTCGTGAGAGCTTGGACATGCTCATTAAAGGTGTCATGGACGCGCCAACACCACGTCGCGCCTTCTTTCAGGGCTTCATGTCCCTGCTCAAGTTCCACAACAAGCAGGAAACCCCCCCGGACTTTCAGCGCGTGTGCGATGAGGCCATCCAATTGTCCATCCGGAAGTGGCATCAGCTACCAAAGCAGCTCACTACGGCTCACATTCCTTTGTTGCACAACTTCCAACAGCTGGTCGAGCTTCACGACGCCAGTGTCATCTGTCAGAGTTTGGCCACCACGACACAGAACAACCTCGACGTCAAATCGGGCGAGCTCAAACTCCTCCTTGGGTCGTGGCGCGACAGATTACCAAACACCTGGGACGACATCACCGACTGGCAAGATCTCGTCACGTGGCGCCAGCACATTTTTGGTCTCATCAACTCGACTTACCTGCAGCTACTTCCCCAGCAGGGACAAAATGCCAATGGTGCGTCATTTGCCTATCGCGGTTACCACGAGACCGCATGGATCATCAATCGATTCGCACACGTCGCGCGCAAGCACAGCCTCCCCGATGTCTGCATTGCTCAGCTGAGCAGAATCTATACTCTGCCCAATATTGAGATCCAGGAGGCGTTCTTGAAGCTGCGTGAGCAAGCACGCTGCCACTACGAGAACCCAGATGAGTTGACGAGCGGTCTGGATGTCATCAATAATACAAACTTGAACTACTTCAACAACCAGCAAAAGGCAGAGTTTTACACGCTTAAGGGCATGTTCCTCGAGAAGCTCAAGCAGAACCCGGAGGCAGATTCAGCATTTGGCACCGCGCTATACTACGACATTAGTAAGGCCAAGGCGTGGGCAGAATGGGGCTATTTCAACGATCGGAAGTTCAAGGAGGATTCGGGAGATTGGAACTCGGCTCGCCAGGCCCTGACTTCATATTTGCAGGCCATTGGCAGCTACAAGAGTGGCAAGGCACGCAAGTTGATTGCTCGAGTGCTCTGGCTGCTCAGCTTGGATGACTCGAAGGGCACGATAGCAGCGGGCTTTGATGACTACAAGGGCGAGACTCCTGTCTGGTACTGGATCACCTTCATTCCGCAGCTTCTGACGGGTCTCGGCCACAAGGAGGCTCCCAAGGTACATGCCATTTTGCTCAAGATTGCCAAGGCCTACCCGCAGTCATTGTACTTCCAGCTGCGGACCACGCGCGAAGACATGCTTTCCATCAAGAAGAACCAAGAAGCCAAGGAGAAGGCTCGCCAGCAGAGAGATCGTGCTCAATCTGTGGCGTCAGCAAATAAGCCAGGTTCGTCGCCATCTGCCGTCAAGCAAGAGAACCCACAGACAGCCAAGTCCGAGTCGAGCTCGCGACCCCAGACCGCCAACGGGGAGACAGCCGCCCAACCGAAGACCGAGGGCGCAGATGGTGCAGCCAATGGTAATGCGAACGGCACAGCGAGCACGCCTGCAGCTGCGGCTGCATCTACACCTGCGCCCTCTGGTGAAGCGGCTGCATCCGCCACGCCGGCTCCTGCTGCTTCAACCGCCGCGGCCGCCGCCGCAACCCCTGCGGCCCCAGCCGCCAAGGAAGGCTCGACTGCCGTGGCCGGCCAGAAAAAACCACCGTGGGAGCTTTCTGAGGAGATTATGTCTGTCCTCAAGACAGCATTCCCATTGCTGGCACTGTCCATGGAGACGATGGTCGACCAGATTCAGAAGTACTTCAAGTGCCCACCAGACGAAGACGCATACAGGCTCATTGTCGCTTTGCTCAACGATGGTCTGGCATATGTCAGCAGGATGCCATCCTCTTATGCGAAGGATGTCAAGCTGCCGTCAGCCACCGAGACTAATATCACTCGGTTCGCGGAAACGATACTCCCTGCGCACATCAAGTCGTCCTTTGAGGCGGACTTTGTCGCGGTCAAACCTACCATGTACGAGTACATCCACAAGCTCAGGAAATGGCGGGACAAGTTTGAGGAGAAACTCGACCGGCGCAACCCGCGAGCCTCGCTGGAGACTTACTCGAAACACCTCAGCGAGTTCCGTTATCAGAAGTTTGACGACGTTGAGGTGCCCGGACAGTACCTACAGCACAAGGATAAGAACCAGGACTTCATTCGCATCGACAGATTCCTACCAAACGTGGATCTTGTGCGGACTATTGGCGTGTCACACAGACGCCTGAAGATCCGCGGCCACGACGGCAGCGTGCACAGCTTCGCCATCCAGCACCCGGCTGCTCGCCACTGTCGTAGAGAGGAGAGGATCTTGCAGCTGTTCCGCCACCTCAATCAAACCCTTGCCAAGAAGAAGGAGAGCCGACGACGTGACCTCCAGTTCACGCTGCCGCTCATGGTTCCTCTCGCACCGCACATAAGGATCGTGCAAGAGGATACCTCGTATACCACGCTCCAGGGCATCTACGAGGATCACTGCCGCCGCAACGACTTCCTAAAGGACGAGCCTGTGTTGTTTACTATGGACAAGCTTCGCGGGTTGATTGAACCCAAGGGATCTAAACAACCTGACCAGGCAGCCTCGGCACGTCTTGAGGTCTTTACAGCTATCCAGTCCAAGTGGGTGCCGCACACTGTGGCGCTCGACTACTTCCAGACGACATTCCCCGAATTTTCCGACTTCTGGCTCTTCCGCAGGCGCTTCTCATACCAGCTGTCCGCGCTCACCTTCATGACATACATCTTGTACATGACGGGACGATACCCGCACAAGATCAACATTGCCCGCGGCTCTGGCAAGGTGTGGGGATCGGAGCTCATGTCATTCATGGCGCCGCAGAAGCCATACTTCCACAACCCAGAGCCTGTCCCATTCCGTCTGACGCCCAACCTGCAGACCCTTATGGGGCCTCTGGCCACCGAGGGCATCTTCAGCCCAGCCATCATGGCCATTGCGCGCTGTCTCGCGGACCCAGAGTTTGAGCTTGAGCACGCCCTGACCCTGTTTGTGCGTGACGAGATGATATTCTGGTTCACCTCGTCCCACCGCGCCGTGCACCTTAACGAGAACCAGCTTCGCGAGTCGGTCCAGATGAATTGCGACATGATTGTCAAGCGCGCCGTCAGCCTGGCACAGAGTCCCGTGGGGTACTTGCCTGCGTGCCAGACTGTGATTGATCTGATTGCCAAGGCGGTCAATCCGGTCAACTTGGCGCAATGCGATGCGCTGTGGATGCCGTACTTGTAGAGGAACGTGTTTGGGGCACGAAACAAGGCAGGCGTTCAGGCGAGAGGACAACGAGATAGAGATTTGCCAGAGAGACAGCATTGGTGTGAGAGGAAACAACAAGCGAGAATCGCTTTCATTGCGAAGGTTCATTATCATGAGGCGGCGTTGGTTCAATTTACAGGGGACCGTCATAGGCATGGTGATAGGAAGGCCTCAGGGAGTCGGTTGCATAGATGGGCTGTGTCATTACTCTTTTTCCGTTCGTAGAATTACACCACGGGCTTTTTGTACTTGCTGGGCTATTGATTGAATATAATAACACATGACCTTCCAAATTTCTAAGCCCTCATGCATTTTTGCCTCGATCAGGAGCGTGTCTCTTGTTCGTGATTTGCATGTTCTCCAGCGGAATCGGGAGTTGCAGTGCATGAACTGGGGAAGACCTACTGAGTATGACTATTTTGTCCTTGCTGTCATTGGTGCTGGTGGTGCTGGTGGTGCTTCACTACCCTTGCCAAACCCGTTTCTCATGATTGGACTTGCCTGCACTTGATCCCAGTTGTGCAGCATGCGAGTGTTCACCTCGCTGAGCCGGACTTCTTCACCACCCCGTTTGCGCATCTCAGTCTCATATGCGTCGATGGCGGTCTTCTGCTGTTGCTGCAGCTGCAGCTGTGAAAGAGCACCGTGACCGGCACGGCCTGTAGCCAGGAGTTTACATAGCTCACCTGCGTCTGCGATGGCGTGATTGAGACCTTGTCCGCGATTGTAGGTCATTGGATGCGCTGCGTCACCGACCAACGTGACCAGGCCTCCGAGATTGTCCCACTGCCTGCCCTCGACCGTGGGATCCCAGTTGGACACGCCGCCGTAGTAGACGCCGACGTCTTGCCCTTGGCCTCGCTCCATGCGCTCCTGGACCCAGTCGACGGCGCTGCGCATGGGCTGACCGTACGCGGCGCTCTTGGCGTAGACCTGGTCCCACCGCGCCCTCCTCGCGTCTTCTGCGGACGCGGACCGGAGCCTCGCGGCCTCGGCGTCTTGCTCCTCGACCGAGGACGCCCAGGAGACGTAGAACTGGAACACCCAGTCTTCTGGCCTGTCTGCGTCTGGCGCGTGCAGGATCGCGACCATACCGACCATGCCGTCCGGGTGCAGGATGAGGCTGAGCAGAGGGTGGAAGGAGCGAAGGAAGAGAGCCTGCTCGCGGGAATACGTCGCCGCCACAAAAGTGGCCGCGAACGGGAGCCGAGTGTTTTGGGGCGCGAGGGGTGACGACGGGAGGAGGAGAAGCCTGCGGACGAGACTGTTGCTGCCGTCGGCTCCCACGAGGAGGCGCCCTATTGCTGTCGTGCCGTCGTCGAAGAATGCCGTTACTGTCCTCGTGCCGTGCCCAGCGGTGCTGTCCTCGTTGGTTTCGAAGCGGACAAGCTTCTTGCCGTGCTCGACTGTGAGATCCTCGGAGAGGAATGCTCTCAGCTTGCTCCGGACCAGCCGGTAGGTGCCACTGACAGGAAGCTGGTTCAGGGGCTGGCCCGTTGCGCCGTTCAGAACCTGGAGGCGACTCTCGCGAGGGGTTGGCATCGAGGGATCCGCCTGAGTCTTGAGAATCTCTGGCCACCGGTGAGTGCCTACGAGCTGTTCGAGAACAGGCGCAGCCCAGTGCAAGGCGAGGGCCCAGTCCCGGCCGTAGCGTAGAGCTCCGGGGGCATCACGCTCGAAAATACGATGGGGGATGCCGGC
>Ga0214501_1000022_pt1 | contig 13977 bp, 9 predicted proteins | sample G5R1MT_14_FD_206150 | JGI IMG/M metagenome (GOLD analysis project Ga0214501, IMG submission 206150) | Metatranscriptome of phyllosphere microbial comminities from switchgrass, GLBRC, Michigan, United States - G5R4_MAIN_12SEP2016_LR1... | ecosystem: Host-associated > Plants > Phyllosphere >... | reverse complement strand
GCTCCCTCCCTCTTCCAACGGGAGAGGGCAGGGGGAAGGATGAGGGTGACCAAACTCTCCCGAACCACCTACCCCGATCGGAGTTGACGCCGCGTTAAGCGTTCTTCGCCTAAGTAGCGCGCCATGATCCGGGCGCTCCACATCCTCGACCACTCGCTGCCGATGCACAGCGGCTACACCTTTCGCACGCGTGCGATCCTGAAGGCGCAGCAGCGCCTGGGCATCGAAGTGCGCGGCATCACGGGCCTCAGGCACACGCAGGAAAGCGCCGCCGCCGAGGAAGCGGACGGCCTGCTGTTCCACCGCACCCCAGGCCTCTCCACGGGTCCGGCCGGCTTGCGCGAGTGGCGCGAGGTCGGCCTGTTCGCCGATGCGATCGAGAAGCTGGTCGAGGACTGGCGCCCCGACGTGCTCCACGCCCACTCACCGGCGCTGTGCGGTCAAGCCGCGCACCGCGTCGCCCGCCGCCAGGGCATTCCGCTAGTCTACGAGATCCGTGCGTTCTGGGAGGATGCGGCGGTCGGCAACGGCACTGGCAAGGCGAACTCCTTGCGCTATCGCCTGACCCGCCAGCTGGAGAACTTCGTCGTCGGCCACGCCGATGCGGTTGTCACCATCTGCGAAGGCCTGCGCGGCGACCTGATCGCCCGCGGCACCGCGCCCGAGCGCATCACCGTGGTGCCCAATGGCGTCGACTTGTCATTGTTCGGCACCCCGCCCGAGCCCGAGGCCGAACTGGCTCGCGAACTCGGCCTGGTCGATGCGCAAGGGCAGCGCCTGCCGACGATCGGGTTCATCGGCAGCTTCTACGACTACGAAGGCATCGACATCCTGATCGAAGCGATGGAGCTACTGGTGCGCTACCATCCCGACACCCGGCTGCTGCTGGTCGGCGGCGGCCCGTGCGAACAGGCCTTGCGCGAGCAGGCGACGAAGTCGCCTGCGGCCAGCGCGATCCGCTTCGTGGGACGCGTGCCGCACGATGAGGTCGAGCGCTATTACGCCCTCACCGACGTGCTCGCTTTCCCGCGCAAGCGCAGCCGGCTGACCGATCTCGTCACGCCGTTGAAGCCGCTGGAGACGATGGCGCAAGGTAAGATCGTCTGCGCCTCGGACGTGGGCGGCCACCGCGAACTGATCGAGGATGGCGTGACCGGCCGCCTGTTCACGCCGGACGACGCGCAGGCCTGCGCCGGCGCGCTCGCCTCGCTGCTCACCCACCGCCAGCGCTGGCCGGCGATGCGCGAAGCCGGACGCCGCCATGTCGAGATGCGGCACGACTGGGCCCACAACGCGCAGCGTTATCAATTCGTTTACCAAACCCTTCTAGGCCTGAACGCTCAATCCAGGCTGGGGGCAGCCGCCTGATTCGCAGGCCATGTCTCTCGGACCGCTGTTGACGCTGCTGATGGGGTACTGACTTGGCCGACGACACGCGCAAGACTCCGGCTTCCAAGCCGTCGATCGCCAGCCATCGTCTGTTCCCGCTGGTCGTGCTGCTGTGGTTCGGCGCGCTGTTCGGCCTCGCCAGTCTGGCGATCCGACCCGTGCTGCTGGAAAGTGTGGTCGCCGCCACCGGGATCGACAAGGTCGTGCCGATGGCCGCGCCGCCGCTCGGCAACACCGCGCGTATCCTGATCGTGCTGATGATGACGGTGCTGGGCTGCCTGGTCGGCGCCGTGGTCGCCCGCCGTCTCGCCAAGCCCGCCGCCACGCAAACCGCTGTCCGTCGCCGCCGCGCCGCGCCCGAAGCCGCGCCGGCTATGATCGAGGACGCCTCGCCCGTAGGCCTGTTCGGCGCCGCCGCAGACCGCAGCGATGACGAGGAAGAGGAGGACGATCAGCCCGTCCGCCGCCGTCGCCAGCTTGCCCTGCTGCCGGACGAGGAGACCTTCGAGGACCACGCGCCGCTCCCCGGCCAGCAGATCCTGAGCGTTTCTGAACTGCCGCTCAAGAGCTTCGACGAAGTGGACGAGATCTGGCTGCACAGCAGCGTGCGTTCACCAGCACCAGCGCCCATCACCGACGAAGCCGCCGATAGCGACGCACCCCCGTTCAACGACCATATCGATCCCGAGATTGCGTCCGAAGAGGTGCCGGCCCCGCACAGCAACCCGCTGTTGGACAGCTACGCCCGTCGCGTTACCGCCAGCGCCGGTGAGCCTATCGAGGAGCCAGCCCCCGGTTTCGTGTCGCTAACTCCGCCCGACGCCGTGGAGGCATCGACCGCCCCCGAACCGCAGATCGATCCCGCTTACGCCAACACCGCAGAGCGCATCGCCACCGCGCCGCTGGACACCCTCTCGCACGTCGAACTGCTGGAACGGCTGGCGCTGACCATCGCGCGCCGCCGTGCCAAGGCCGCAACGGCGCCTGCCGCCGCTGCCGCTGAGCCCTTCACGCCCGCTCCCCCCGCCGTGCCGCTCCGTCCGGTGAGCGAGATGCCCGCCGCACTGCGTCCGCACTGGATCGACCAAGAAGACGCGGACGATGACGCCCTGCCCGCCAGCATCCCGGCCCGCAGCATCGCAATGAAGCCGGTTCCCACGCCCGTGGAGAACGCGCATGTCCTGGCGGATGGATATTCATCGCTGCTCGGGATGACCCGGCCTGCCCAGGATGACTCTGCCCCTCGCGAGTTCGTCCGCATCGACGAACCCACGGACGAAAGCCTGCCCCAGCCGCCGGTGTTTGCATTCCCTGGCCTGCAGGAAGTCGCCGCCACCCCGATTCCTGAACGCCGCGCCTTCGATGCACCGCGCACCGACGAGGCCATGCCCGACCAGACCGAGCAGGCCCTACGTGCCGCACTCGCCACCTTGCGCCGGATGAGCGGCACCGGCTGACAGCTGTGGTCTGAACGCCCCGCAACTGCGTGACATGCCCACGACGGCGGCAAGAAAGTGTCACTTTGCCGTGCCTTCGCTCCTCATCATGCCCGTATGAAGGGCTTCGCGGTTGCAAATATTGCTCGTAATCGTCATGGGGGACCTTCGGGCTGACTGGCTGCGTATCGTCCTTGCACGATTCGTAAAATCAAGCGGACGACCGATGAGGTCGGATACGCGCGCGACGAAGCGCGGCTAGGCTGACCCGGGCAATGACAGGACGGGTATTTATCGATGGCATTTCCGGAGCCTCAGGGCCTCTACGACGCGCGTAACGAGCATGATTCCTGCGGTGTGGGCTTCGTCGCCCATATTAAAGGCATCAAATCGCACGCCATCGTATCGCAGGCGCTGGAGATCCTGAAAAACCTCGACCATCGCGGCGCGGTGGGTGCGGACCCGCTGCTGGGCGATGGCGCCGGCATCCTCATCCAGACGCCGGACGCGCTGTTCCGCAACTGGGCGGAGGGCGAAGGCCTCACGCTGCCCGCGCTGGGCGACTACGGCGTGGCGATGTGCTTCCTGCCGCAGGACGAGCCCAGCCGCGCGCTGATCACCCAGACGTTCGAGAAGTTCATCGCCAAGGAAGGCCAGAGCCTGATCGGCTGGCGCGACGTTCCCGTCACGCTCGACGGCCTGGGCAAGGCCGTGATCGAGTCCATGCCGGTGATCCGCCAGTGCTTCGTCGCGCGCGGCCTCAACTGTGCCGACCAGGACGCGTTCGAGCGCAAGCTGCTGGTCATCCGCAAGCAGACGCAGAACCCGCTGGCGCAGATGGCCGAGAAGCACGGGCTTCCCGGCATCGCCGAGCTCTACATGCCCAGCTTCTCGACCCGCACGATCGTCTACAAGGGTCTGCTGCTGGCAACGCAAGTCGGCTCGTTCTACGACGACTTGCGCGATCCGGACTGCGTCTCGGCGCTGGGCCTGGTGCACCAGCGGTTCAGCACCAACACCTTCCCCAGCTGGAAGCTCGCGCACCCGTACCGCTTCATGGCGCACAACGGGGAGATCAACACCGTTCGCGGCAACGTGAACTGGATGAACGCGCGCCGCCGCACCTTGGAATCGGACCTGCTCGGCGCCGATCTCGACAAGATGTGGCCGCTGATCCCGCACGGCCAGTCGGACACCGCCTGCCTCGACAACGCCTTCGAGCTGCTGCTCGCGGGCGGCTACAGCCTCAGCCACGCGATGATGATGCTGATCCCGGAAGCATGGGCCGGCAACCCGTTGATGACGCCGGAACGCCGTGCGTTCTACGAATATCACGCCGCACTGATGGAGCCGTGGGACGGCCCCGCCGCCGTCGCCTTCACCGATGGCCGCCAGATCGGCGCCACGCTGGATCGCAACGGATTGCGCCCCGCGCGCTTCCTCGTCACCGACGACGATCTGTGCGTGATGGCGTCGGAAAGCGGCGTGCTGCCGATCAAGGAAGACAACATCGTGCGCAAGTGGCGGCTGCAGCCGGGCCGCATGCTGCTGATCGACTTCGAGCAGGGCCGCATCATCGAGGACGAGGAGCTGAAGAACCAGCTCGCGGCCGAAGAGCCCTACCAGCACTGGCTCGATCAGGCGCAGTACAAGCTCGAGGATCTCGACGTCATCGAGCCCGAACTGGCCGAGCTGCCGCAGCCGACCGGTACGCTGCTCGATCGCCAGCAGGCGTTCGGCTACACCCAGGAAGACGTCAGCCGCTTCCTGGAACCGATGGCCGTCAACGCCGACGATCCGATCGGGTCGATGGGCACCGACACCCCGATCGCCGTGCTCAGCCGCAAGTCGCGCTTGGTCTACGACTACTTCAAGCAGAACTTTGCCCAGGTCACCAACCCGCCGATCGACCCGATCCGTGAGGAGCTGGTGATGAGCCTGGTGTCGATGATCGGCCCGCGCCCCAACCTGCTCGGCCACGTCGCCGGCACGCACAAGCGCCTGGAAGTCAGCCAGCCGATCCTGACCGACGCCGATCTCGCCAAGATCCGCTCGGTTGAAGCCGCGCTCGACGGCGCGTTCCGCACCGCGACGATCGACATGACCTGGGACGCCGAGCTCGGGGCCGAAGGCCTGGAACTGGCGATCAAGGAGATGTGCTGGACCGCCACTGAGGCAGTGCTGGCGGACAAGAACATCCTGATCCTGTCCGACCGCGAACAAGGTCCGGATCGCATCCCGATGCCAGCGCTGCTGGCGACGGCGGCCGTCCACCATCACCTTGTCCGTCAAGGCCTGCGGATGCAGACCGGACTGGTGGTCGAAACCGGCGAAGCGCGCGAAGTGCACCACTTCTGCGCGCTGGCCGGCTACGGCGCCGAGGCGATCAACCCCTACCTCGCGTTCGAGACGATCGAGGCGATGCGGGTGCGCAAGGACTTGCCGCTCGACGCGCGCCAAGCGCAAAAGAACTACGTCTACGCCATCGGCAAGGGCATCCGTAAGGTCATGTCCAAGATGGGCATCTCGACCTATCAGTCGTACTGCGGCGCGCAGATCTTCGACGCGGTCGGCCTGTCGAGCAAGTTCGTCGAGAAGTACTTCACCGGTACCGCCACCACCATCGAAGGCGCCGGCCTGACCGAGATCGCCGAGGAGACGGTCGCCCGCCATGCCGCCGCCTATGGCGACAATCCGGTCTACAAGAACATGCTGGATGTCGGCGGCATCTACGGCGTGCGCGTGCGCGGCGAGGAGCATGCCTGGACGTCCGAGAACATCGGCAACCTGCAGCATGCGGTGCGCGGCAACATACCTGCGAAGTACGAAGCCTTTGCGCGCTCGATCAACGACCAGTCGGAGCGGATGCTGACCATCCGTGGCCTGATGGAGTTCGTGCCGGGCACCCCGGTGCCGATCGAGGAGGTCGAACCGGCGAAGGAGATCGTCAAGCGGTTCGTCACCGGCGCAATGAGCTTCGGCTCGATCAGCCGCGAGGCACACACCACGCTGGCGTTGGCGATGAACCGCATCGGCGGCAAGTCGAACACCGGCGAAGGCGGCGAGGAAGTCGACCGCTTCACCCCGCTGTCCAATGGCGATTCGATGCGCTCGGCGATCAAGCAGGTCGCCTCGGGCCGCTTCGGCGTCACCACCGAATACCTCGTCAACGCCGACGACATCCAGATCAAGATGGCCCAGGGCGCAAAGCCCGGCGAAGGTGGCCAGCTGCCGGGTGACAAGGTCGACAAGATCATCGGCAAGGTGCGTCACTCGACGCCGGGCGTCGGCCTCATCAGCCCGCCGCCGCACCACGACATCTACTCGATCGAGGACATTGCCCAGCTCATTCACGATCTCAAGAACGTGAACCCGGGCGCGCGCATCTCGGTCAAGCTGGTGTCCGAAGTGGGCGTTGGCACGGTCGCGGCCGGCGTCTCCAAGGCGCGCGCCGACCATATCACCATCGCCGGCTACGAAGGCGGCACCGGCGCTTCGCCGCTGACCTCGCTGACGCACGCAGGTTCGCCCTGGGAGATCGGCCTGGCCGAAACCCAGCAGACGCTGCTGCTCAACAACTTGCGCAGCCGCGTGGTGGTGCAGGCCGATGGCGGCATCCGCACCGGGCGCGACGTTGCGATCGCGGCGCTGCTCGGCGCCGACGAGTTCGGCTTCGCCACCGCGCCGCTGATCGCCGCTGGCTGCATCATGATGCGCAAGTGCCACCTCAACACCTGCCCGGTCGGCGTCGCGACGCAGGACCCGGTGCTGCGCGCGCGCTTCACCGGCCAGCCCGAGCATGTGGTGAACTACTTCTTCTTCGTCGCCGAAGAACTGCGCGCGATCATGGCCGATCTGGGCTTCCGCACGATCGCGGAGATGACCGGCCGCGTCGACCGGCTCGACACCCGCAAGGTGATCTCGAACTGGAAGGCCAAGGGCGTGGATCTCGGCAAGATCCTCTACAACCCCGGCAAGGGTGACAGCCCGACACTGAACTGGTCCGAGCACCAGGACCACGGGCTGGAACACGCGCTCGACAACGAGCTGATCGCGGCTGCATCCGACGCGCTGGAGAACCGCCAGCCGGTGCGGATCGAGAAGACCGTCATCAACGTCAACCGCACCGTCGGCGCCATGCTCTCGGGCCAAGTGGCCAAGAAGCACGGTCATGCCGGCTTGCCGGACAACACGATCAACGTGAAGCTGACCGGCGTCGCCGGGCAGAGCTTCGCCGCCTGGCTCGCTCACGGCGTCACGCTGGACTTGACGGGCGATGCCAACGACTACGTCGGCAAGGGCCTCTCTGGCGGCCGCGTGATCGTGCGCCAACCCGGCCACGTCAACCGCGAGCCGACGCAGAACATCATCGTCGGCAACACGGTGCTCTACGGTGCGATTGCGGGCGAGGCGTTCTTCAACGGCGTTGCCGGTGAGCGTTTCGCGGTGCGCAACTCGGGCGCGGTCACCGTCGTCGAAGGCTGTGGCGACCATGGCTGCGAGTACATGACCGGCGGCGTCGTCGCGGTGCTGGGCAAGACCGGCCGCAACTTCGCGGCGGGCATGTCGGGCGGCGTGGCCTACGTCTACGACGAGGACGGCGTGTTCGACCAGCTCGCCAACAAGGCGATGGTCGACCTCCAGCCGATTTCGGCAGAGCGCGATGAAGATGAGGGCGCAGGCCGTCCGCAGCAGCGCACCAACGGCGTCAACGATGCCGGTATGGGCGATCCGCTGCGCCACGACGCGGACCGCCTGCGCGTGCTGCTCGAACGCCACCATCTGCACACCGGCTCGAAGCGGGCGCGCGCCTTGCTGGATGACTGGAGCAACACCCTGGGCAAGTTCGTGAAAGTGATGCCACGCGACTACGCCAAGGCGCTGAAATCGCTGGAGGCCGAGCGGCTGGAAGCGGCGTCGGTAGCTGCCGAGTAACGGGCAGAATAATACGCAATGTCGGGCTCCGCATGGCCGGGGTCCGCTTTTTCGGGCATGGTCCTGGACACGGACTGCCGGTGAGGGCCGGCCGTCGCGCGGAGTATGAAGAAGATGGGCAAGGAAACCGGGTTCCTCGAACTCGATCGTCACGACCGCGGCTATGAAGCCCCGGAAGCGCGGCTGAAGAACTACAAGGAGTTCATCGTCCCACTGCCCGAGGCCGATCTCAAGGCCCAGGCGTCGCGCTGCATGAACTGCGGCGTGCCGCACTGCCATACGGGCTGCCCGGTCAACAACATCATTCCCGACTGGAACCACCTGGTCTACGAGAACGACTGGCGCAACGCGCTCGACGTCCTGCACTCGACCAACAACTTCCCTGAGTTCACCGGCCGCATCTGCCCCGCGCCCTGCGAGGCGGCGTGCACGCTGAACATCATCGACCAGCCGGTGACCATCAAGTCGATCGAATGCGCGATCGTCGACAAGGGCTGGCAGAACGGCTGGATCACGCCGGCCGTGCCCGCAAAGCGCACAGGCAAGACCGTTGCTGTCGTCGGTTCGGGACCTGCCGGTCTCGCCGCTGCGCAGCAGCTGGCGCGCGCGGGGCACACCGTCACCGTGTTCGAGAAGAACGATCGTCTGGGCGGGCTGATGCGTTATGGCATCCCTGACTTCAAGATGGAGAAGCACCTCATCAACCGGCGCGCCATGCAGATGGAAGCCGAGGGGGTGACCTTCCGCACCAGCACCGAAGTGGGCGTGACGATCTCGGTCAATTCGCTGAAGGAGAACTTCGACGCGATCGTGTTCGCCGGCGGTGCCGAGGAAGCGCGCCGGCTCGACATTCCCGGCGCCGAACTGCCCGGCGTGCGCCTGGCGATGGAGTTCCTGACCCAGCAGAACAAGCGCAACGCCGGTGACGACGAGCTGCGTGCCGCCCCGCGCGGTACCCTCACCGCCACCGGCAAGCACGTCATCGTCATCGGCGGCGGCGACACCGGCTCGGACTGCGTCGGCACCTCGAACCGCCAGGGCGCCGCCTCGGTCACCCAGATCGAGATCATGCCCAAACCACCCGAGATGGAAGACAAGGCGATGAGCTGGCCGTTCTGGCCGCTGCGCCTGCGCACCTCGTCCAGCCACCAGGAAGGCTGCGAGCGTGACTGGGCCGTACTGACCAAGCGGGTCGTCGGCGGCAACCAGGTCTCTGGCCTCGAGTGCGTCCGCGTCGAGTGGAAGGACGGCAAGATGGTCGAGATCGAGGGCAGTGAGTTCACGCTGCAGGCCGACCTCATCCTGCTCGCCATGGGCTTCACCGGTCCCCGCACCGCTGGCATGCTCGACCAGTCCGCGGTCGAACTCGACCCGCGCGGCAACGTGAAGGCGAACGTCTTCGAATACCGCACCAGCGACGACAAGATCTGGGCTTGCGGCGACATGCGCCGGGGCCAGAGCCTGGTGGTCTGGGCGATCCGCGAGGGACGCCAGTGCGCGCGCGCGGTGGACGAAGCTCTGATGGGTGTATCCGAACTACCCCGCTGATACGTAAGTCGCGGCCCTGACGATGGAGTGAAAGTGTGTCGCCCCCGGGACCCGTTCCGGGGGCGACAGACCATAACGTGACCAACAGTATTATTTTATCGCCCACATGCATGTTGCAGAAAAACGACACCATTTGAAATTGCGTCAGGGAGTACGTTTCAAAGGCAACTCCGATAGTGCAAGGGGCGTTCGGCATTCGAATTGCATGTTCAAGGAGGAACTATGAACACCAAGGCTCTTACACTCGCGGCGATGATGGCTGCCGGTCTGGTCGCCCAGCCCGCGCTGGCTCAGGACGCGACCACCGATCTCGCCGCCAACGGCACCTCGTTCCGCGGCTTCCGCCTGGAAGGCAACGCCGGCGGCGACCGCTTCATGTCGGAAGGCAACCATAACGACAAGTTCGGCTACGGCGGCACCTTCGGCTTTGACGGTACCATCGGCGAGCGCGTCGTCGTCGGCGCCGAAGCCAGCTACTGGCGTCCGGGCAACGGCAACGAGAACTGCACGGGCCTCGCCAACCGCAACTCGATCTGCCACAAGGCTTTCGAGGAACTCGGCGCTGCAGTCCGCGTCGGTTACCTGGTCACCCCGCAGGTCCTGATCTTCGGCAAGGGCGGCTACGTGAACCGCGAGCAGCGCAAGCGCATCGACGGTCCGACCGGCACGCAGCTGGTCTATGATCACTACAAGGCCGATGGCTACCAGCTCGGTGGTGGTGCCGAACTGAGCCTGACGCAGGGTCGCGCTCCGGTCTACGTCAACGCTCAGTACGTGTACTCGAACTACCACGGTCACTCGTCCGCACAGCGCGTGATGGGCGGCATCGGTATCCGCTTCAAGTAAGCATCAGCGAGCCCAGCCAGTGCTACGGCGCTGACTGGGCTCGTCACTTCCGATCGAGAAGGCTGGCGAGACCACATGTCGCCAGCAGCGGTCCCAGCCAATCGATGGTTTGATCGAGTTTGGGCCAGACATGATTGTCGAACGCGCCCCACCAAGGCAGATTGGCCCGCAGGCCCGCGCCGTATAGCTCTATCCAGCGATATTCGGCCTGGGCGATCTCACGCCCCAGGAAATAGCCCGAAGCGAGAGCCGCGCCGGTCCACCACCTTCCGGTGAGCAGTCCGATAACGGTTTGCACGGCCAACGCCGCTAACACATGTTCGAAGTACATCATCACGGCGCAACGCGCTCATAGATTTCCGGGCTGCAGCCGATCATTCGGCCCCTATATCGGTCGGAGTCCGCAGGCCGACCGGTCGCCAGGGCTGACCCAACCGAGCTTCGAACCTGTCCAGCACGCGCCACAGCCAGTTCACGCGTCGCTCCGCAACCCCAGGAAGGCTCAGCAGGTCTCCGCCCAGGAATGGCAGGAACGGATTGCGCCGGGCATAGGACCACAGTTCAACGCGTTCCCCGGAGCTTGCCGCCGGCCCACGCGCGTGAAATCCGACCATATCAGCGACGACCAGGGTGTTGCCCGGCACCGCCACAGCCTCGGCCGCCGCAAGGTTCATCGCCTCCAGATCCTGCGCGGCGACGCGAGGGGATCCGCGTGCCGAGAGGCGGTCGATCGCGGTGGGTTCGGCAAGGCTGCGCTGCCGTTCCCAAGCGAGCCGCTCCGGCGTGAAGCGCTGCGATCCGCGCACGAACGTGAATGGTCCCTGGTCCGCCAGGACCGGATTGAGGAACAGCCACGCTTTGAGCGACGAATGGAAGCTGTCCGCGTGGAGGGCTTCTTGTGGGTCGACCTCGTCGTGGCCATCGTGGCTGACGATGGTCTGGACATAGTGCAGCGGCGTCGTGCGAAAACTCGCCACGTAATGGAACAATGCAGTCAGGTCCTTGCGCGCGAGCAGACCGCGCAAGGCGGGTATTGCCGCGAGCATGGCAGGATCGATCGCCAGCCGGCGCGTGATCGCGTCGCCCTGCCGCATCTCTCGCGCAGGGCCGCGATACGATAAGATCGCGCTACGCATCGCGGCGAACTCCGCTGGCGGGACCACATTCTCGATCACGACGAAGCCGTCGCGGTCGAACGCCTGCCGCCAAGCGACCGGCACCTGGCCGGCGAGACGCCGACGCCGCCAAGCCGTCATTCGCGCAGCCAACTTGACCCGGCCCACATGGAGGCCAAGCGCGTTCAGCCTTGACGAGCCGATCACCGGATTGTCGAGGAAGCTCTTAGCCGACGTGAGCAGCTGCAGCGTCCACCACGGCGCCAGAAGGACCGTCCTGATCTTCATCGTGGCTTACTACCCGGCACCATCACGACTCACCCGAAGACACCTGGCGGCGCGCGAGCATCATGCCGCCGTCGATTTCACCACCGTGTCGATGGCTTGTAGACGCGTGACCAGCGCTTCGAACTGATGAAGCGGCAAGGCGTTCGGTCCGTCAGACAGCGCCTTTTCGGGATCGGGGTGCGTTTCCATGAACACGCCGGAGACACCGGCGGCCACGGCGGCCCGGGCCAGAAGGGGCACGAATTCGCGCTGACCGCCCGAACTTTCGCCCAGCGCGCCGGGCTGCTGCACGGAGTGAGTCGCGTCGAATACCACCGGGCATCCGGTCTGGGCCATGATCGCCAGGCCCCGCATGTCGGACACCAGGTTGTTGTAGCCGAACGAGGTTCCACGATCGCATACCATGAACGCATCGGCGTCATGCCCGGCTGCCACGGCCGCGTTGCGAGCCTTGGCAACGACTTGCACCATGTCACCCGGCGCCATGAACTGCGCCTTCTTGATGTTCACGGGTTTGCCCGAGGCGGCGACCGATGCGATGAAATCGGTCTGGCGGGCGAGGAACGCGGGTGTCTGCAGGATATCCGCTACCTGCGCCACCGCTGCTACTTGCGACGACTCGTGCACATCGGTGAGGATCGGCAGACCCGTCTCGGCGCGCACTTTGTCGAGTATGCGGAGCCCTTCATCCATGCCCGGCCCACGAAAAGAGCGGTCGGAACTGCGGTTCGCCTTGTCGAACGAGCTCTTGAACACGATCAGCAGGCCGAGGCGCCGTGCGATATCCGCCAGAGTCGCCGCGACCGAGAGGACAAGCTGCTCGCTTTCGATCACGCAGGGGCCGGCGATGACGAACAGGGGCGCGGTCGCACTGATTTCACGATCATGGAAGATCATCGTTCGCCTACCTTAAAGCTGGCTAAGTTTCTGATTTTTCATCGAACCTGTTTCGAGCGACAGGTATTCGGCCGCCGCTTTGGCCGACGGCGGTGCCATGGGACGAAACGAAACGTCTGGCAATCCCGCACGCCTTCAATTATCCGCGCCGGTAGCTTAACGGTTGTGCAAGCTGCCAAATACACGAAGAACCCACATGCATATGGTACCCGAATAGTTCTCTACGCGGTCTTCCACCTCGGCCCTCAAGACCCTCGACATCGAGATGAAGGCGTTGGAACGGCTGCGTGACGCCATGGGCGCGCCTCAACTTGCCCGCGCAATCGAAGCCGCCATCCACACGATCGTGCAGGCGCCTGGTCGCGTGATCGTCACGGGCATCGGCAAGAGCGGACAGATCGCGTCCAAGATCGCCGCGACGATGCGCTCCACCGGCACTTCCGCGTTGTACCTGCATCCCAGCGAAGCCAGCCATGGCGACCTCGGCATCATCACCGAGCAGGATGTGGTCCTGGCGATCACCTGGTCGGGCGAGACCTTGGAACTGGGCGATATCCTTCACTATTGCCGACAGCGCGAGGTGAAGCTGATCGTCGCCACCTCTCACGCGAACAGCACCGCGGGGCGTGCCGCCGATATCTGCCTGGTCATGCCGCACGTGCGAGAGGCTTGCCCCAACGAGCTGGCACCAACTTCGTCGACAACCTTGCAGCTGGTGCTGGGCGATGCGCTGGCCGTGGCCTTGATCGAAGCACGCGGGTTCACGCCATCGGACTTTCGTGCATTTCACCCCGGTGGGCGTCTGGGCGCCCAACTCTGCGAAGTCGGGCACATCATGGGCACGGCCGACGCGGTCCCTCGTGTCAATCGCGAGGCCTCGCTCAAGAGCGCCACGATCGAGATGAGCCTTAAGCGATACGGCTGCACGGCCGTGGTGGACGAGGCTGACAGGCTGGTCGGCGCCTTCACCGATGGCGATCTGCGGCGCTGCATCGCGGTGCATGATCTGGACGACAAGATCGGCCTGCACATGTCGCCGCGACCCGTCTCGGTCGGCCCGGATACTCTCGCCTCCGAAGCGCTGCGGCTTTTGAACGAGAATGCCGTGTCGGTGCTGTTCGTCGTCGACGATAACGGCAAGCTCGAAGGAATCGTGCATATGCACGATATCATCCGGGCGGGTGTCGTCGCCTGATCCGATGACCGATCTGATCGTCGTTCCCGCACGGTTCGGATCGACCCGCCTTCCCGGCAAGCCTCTGCTAGCCATCGCCGGACGCTCCTTGCTCGAGCGCGTGGTGGCCGTGGCGCGTGCCGCTGCCGAAATCGCCGGAAATTGCGACGTAGTGGTCGCGACCGACGATCCGCGCATCGCCGATCATGCGCACGACCTTGGCGCGGACGTCGTGATGACCGACGCCGCTCTCGATTCCGGCTCGGCACGCGCCCGCGCCGCCGCTCGCGCGCGAACGACCGCTCCGGCTTTCGTCATCAACCTTCAGGGCGATGCGCCGTTCGTGCCG
>Ga0214501_1000021_pt1 | contig 14108 bp, 30 predicted proteins | sample G5R1MT_14_FD_206150 | JGI IMG/M metagenome (GOLD analysis project Ga0214501, IMG submission 206150) | Metatranscriptome of phyllosphere microbial comminities from switchgrass, GLBRC, Michigan, United States - G5R4_MAIN_12SEP2016_LR1... | ecosystem: Host-associated > Plants > Phyllosphere >... | reverse complement strand
GGTGATCTCGTCTGCCTTGTCAGCTCCCACCATATCATACAGCTCACCATACTGAACCGCGCGCTGTAGAGGCTCCATCTGGCAATACTCAAACAGCAACTCATCAATCTCAGCCTCAGAGTGATGGACGCCGGACACGGAGTGAATGCCCTGGCTGAAACGCTGCTGAGGGGAAGGCTCTGCAACGTTCTTGACGATGAAAGCAGCCAGGATGAGGACCACCAGCGCAGCGACGCCAAACAGAATCTTACGTCTGGTGCTCACGACTCTCTGCCAATAAACATATCGTTGGCGACCTTAACAGACTCACCCCAAGGCATCCCAGTGTCCTGATTTCCCTGGACCTCGGTAACATAAGCAAGAGCCAACTTATCAAAAGAAACGACCTCAGGCACACTATCGGGCAGCAGGTCGATACGCCTGTAGTTGAGACTACGAGGTAGCTGAGAGTCAGCAATACCATGCTTGGCAAACATATGACCGACAATACAAGAAGGGGTGCCCTCATCAAAATAACTGCAACCAACAGAGCTAGGCTGCTTGTAAATGTAGTCAGGATTCTTACTGGCAATGTCGTTCAGGTCGTTGCGGACGGTATCAAGATCAAAGTGGACAGCGGTCATAGTGACTCCTTGCTCGGTGGACTTGCTTACAGGACCAATCTATACAGAAACCGCGCCCAAGTCAAGACCAAGGCGCGGTAACTTTCTGTGACGATATGTTAGACGACTGTGTAGATATCTACAGACTCGTCATTAAAAAGCATTACGGGATCTTCCTCGTCATTGAGATATACAGCTACCATGTCTTTGTTATCATAGCTGTCTTCAATTCGTACAACCACAGATCCTCCTTCAAGGATGTCCTCCGGCTGTAGGTCGTCAGCATGAACACTGCGATCGAACTTGAGCATAATTATTCCTTATCTAGGATGGAAATCTGTGATTCTAGGGTGGAGAGGCGAGGGTTCATGACGGTAAGTTTATCATGAGCGTTGGCGAGACGGCGCTCTGATAAGCTGCCAGCCTCAATGTTTTCGTTTACACGAGTGAGCAGTTGCCTAAGGCGGTCTTCTACGTTCATTCTCTCATCGTACCACTGCAAGTTTTGGGTAGCAAGCAATAAATGGTAACTTATACCGCATAATCAAAGATAACCCGCGTCTTACCCACAATTCTGTACTGGTCAAGGTGGTCGTCGTTCAAACCAAACTTTTGGAACGACTGGTACACATACTGAGCAAGAGGAGAGTCAACATATTGCTTGTAGGTAACGGGCTCACGAACACCCTGTACATAATACTGAGCGTTGACGTAAGCAGTATCATCACCATTGGGCATCTCCGGCACCTTGAAAGAATACGTAAAGCAAGGAGCTAGCTTCCAGCCCTTGATCTTCACCTTCTTGTACTCAAGATACTTTTGCCTCTCCTCAATGTTAGTCATGTGATCGAAAGAGCAGATAGGTACCTTATAGACAACCTTCGTGGGGGAGAGCCATGCTATCCGTGTCGAGCCCTCCCCCAGAATACTCCACCCAGGCTTTTCGTAGTCCTCGGTGGTCAATCTATACGCGATCCGTGCGTCTCTGATATTGCCAAGCATCAGGCGTTGACGGGAACGTTCTGCTTGACCAACACTACCGGCGCAACAACGGGTGCAGTCTCAACGGGTGCAACCGTTGCGTCTAGCTTCTCATACTGAACAACACGAACGATATTACCAATGTTTCCCATGATATCTCCTACTTCTTAGGGAGGGCCCAGAACTCGTCTGAACCAATCTCCGGGGTGGGGTCTGGAACCTTGTACGCACGGATCATATCACGCTCAGTCCTAAAGATGTCAACCTCAGGATAAAGCTTTTTAACCAAATGATCAGGGCGGGGGCGGTAAAGATTCTTCTCAGGATCAAGGTTAATTCTTCTACCACCGGCAACAACAATAAAGATAAAGATGATGGTAAGCACTACTGCCAGCAAACCAAATGATACACCCCAGTTGACAAACGCCACGGGGATCATGACGAAGAATCCAACCATTGCAAGGATACTGAGCATGAATACCGCAACGTGATGCCACTTATCCTTGAACAAATCACCAACCCAATTATTTGCATGTGCAATTAGATTAATATGGGGAATCACAAGGGCTTTGATCTCAGCCTTCTGGGCTCTAAACCCACCGCCGCCCTCAACAACAATGCCGGTAGCCTCGATAATGCCAGGGGTACCCAGGTGACCGTACTGGATATCTGAATAGCCGGTGTTGTAGTAGGCGTAAAACCCGCAGCTACAGTTTCTCATGGACTCCTGAGGATTGAGGTGGACCTTCTGGCTTCGTCCACAAGCGGCATGGTTAACACCAGGACGCCAAACCTGACCGTAAGCACCCCACAGCCTTCCCAGGGCATCAATGGTCCACCGGCGGTATCCCAGTGTGGAACCAAGCACCAGCTCAGCATCATCCTTGGACATGTTCATTGCTCTCCTTCAATCAAGCGGGCAGGTCCCAGAACTCATCAGAGGTCGGGTCAGGGGTAGGAGGCTCAACCTCCGGGTACTTCTTGAGCATAGCACGCTCGGTGGGGAAAATCTCCACCCCAGGGTACACGTTAGCGATGCGCTCACCAGTGTGATCCCACTCGGGTAGCTCTCCATCACTAATAAAAGCCGCAGTGAACACAAACACGGTTGGGGCAAGCGGGAGAAGCAAGCCCAATGATGCAATGTTTCCATCAATAAGCCCAGTAATGATTAGAGCGCCGAGACCGCAGGTCAGTAGGAACAAAGCAATCGATGTAAAAATTGCAAAGCTTGCACGGGTAGAAAACCATCGAGCAAGATCAATATGCTTCTTTCGCAAAAAGCTGGGCTTATAGATAACAAGAGCCTTAATCTCTGCCCTCTGGCCTCGCACCCCGCGATCACCCTCAACAACCTCACCGGTCAGCTCAGCAACACCGATAATAGGAAGACCATTCCTGTACTCAGCGTTACCAGGCTTGTAGAAACCATAGTATCCGCAATTGCAATCCTTTAGAGATAGAAAACTCCCATAGGTTCGGCGGCTAGAAATAGGACTTCCCGTGTACTTCATTTCATCACGTCGGTCCTGAGAATCCTGCTCACGCTGCTTTCGAACACGCTCATTATAGGCTTCACGATCATGGTTGTTGGAACACTTGGCAGTATTAACACCAGGCTTCCACATACCTCCATACGCGCCCCAAAGTCGTCCATACTTATCAGCAGACCACCGGCGATAGATCATCTTGGAGCCAAGCACAAGCTCGGTGTCATCCTTGGTCATGTTCATATCAATCCTCTTCGTTTGTAGCTAGACGCCAGATAGTCTCAGTAGTTGAGAAAAGGGCAGCGTCATTAGGGATAACAACAAGCTTACCCTTATAGATCATGGCAATACTGGTATCAGTAACCTCTACACCGGCAATTTTCATTGCATCTTCCCAATCTCAAAGACCTTACCGTCAACGATGCAGACATCGCCCTGCTTCTCTCCACCCTCGTAGGTGCAGACGTTCTGGACGTAATGGCCCTCGGGACTTTTTGCATCGTTAAATCCTAGGAACAAGACACATGCCCAAGCAAAGCCTGCAAAGAATGCAATAACAATCCAGAGAAATGCATCGTCCTTCATCAGTTGACCTCAAGAATGTTCGGGTACATGGACAGGAACGGAACACGCCAACCCCAGACAGTCACGTCGTAGGTCTCACCCTCCTTGAAATCACCATAGATGTCAGAAGAGTTGAACTTACCCTTGAAAACAGTATCAGTGTTCTCGTAGGTGCCGTTATCAGTAAAGATCAGATACCGGCAGTCATCGCTAGATGAGCAAACCCGCTCCTTACTTTCAACAGTGAAAGAGGTCTGACGCTCGCTAGAGTTGTAGGCGACTCCCATGATGACACCAAAAGCAACAAACAGTGCGACAACCGCCGCAACAGCAAGCTTCATGATCAGACCTCAGTGTCGTCAGTGGTACCGGAAATTGCCTTCTCGTAGGCAGCAAGGATGTCGAAGCGGATGCGACCACGGTCGCTGATCTCGTACCCGTTCTCAGCCGCCCACTTACGAACATCGGTCCGCACAACGGCCTTGCGAGAGCCCGTGAAGCCAGTACGACGGGGCGGGGTGACACGAGCGGCCTCAACGTACTTCTTGAGGCTCTTGGCAAGCGCGCGCTGGTTGCCGGGGGTCAGGTCGATCTCATACGTCTTGCCCTCAAGGCCGAACGTAACAGTGCTGGCACCCTTAGCGCCAGAGAGATCGTCGGTAACAACAACGCTGATGGTGGACTCGATCATGATAGATCCTACTCTGTGAGAGCCTTGACGGCTACTGTGTACTTGTCCGTGAGCCTAGCACGGGTATCCAGGTCAAGCAACACCAACCTGTTTGGATCGGTGTTGTCCTCAATGTCGGCAAGCTTGACCACAAGGGCTAGTCCATCCTCGTCTCCTCGGATGCGCTGGTAGTAGACGACGTTAGGCTCTCCCTTGGTCTTTGTCAAGAGGGCTAGCGCGTTAACTACTCGATCTTTGTACCCGGCGTCTCTCAGGTCTTGAAGAGTTACATCCGAGTTCTCGACCACATCATGCAAAATAGCAACAATCTGATGGTCTTCGTCATATCCCTTTGCCTTCACAGAAAGCATAACCCGCATGGGGTGAGTGATATAAGGAAGACCCGCCTGATCTACTTCCTGATAGTGCTTCTCATACGCTAACTTAATAGCGTCATTAACGTCAGGTAAATGAGTCATCAACTCTGACCAATGGATACAACAGTAAATGGGTCAGACGTGAACCCATGCACCTTGGTAGCGGCATCGACAATGTCGGCAGCCTTGATCTTGAGGACAACAGTAAAGTCCTTGGCGTCAGCAGTGGTGGCACCAGGGGTATCGTTCCATGCCTCATCCTCAAAAGAGGAGGCAACATCGGTAACATCAAAAGACGGACGAGCCACACTCTCCTTGAGATAAACGTTGTACTCTCGACCCGGCGAATCAGACTCAGCAATCTTTCGATAAGTCTTTATATCGCAGTTGTTATAGCCTCGGAACCCTCCATGCTTGAACTTAACAGCAATCTGGTGATTCCTCAGACTGTAATAGACGTTGGTGAGAACGGAAGAATCGACCGTTGTCTCGGACTCATAAAGGAAAGTAGTCATAGTTGCTCCATATCGGGGTTGAGGGTTGTAGCATGAATGTACACGTCGTAGACGGTGGGGTCAAGGTGTACAGCCTTAATGATCAGATGCCCCATCTCAACCTGAGTGTTGTCCGGCTGGTTTCGTAGGGACTCTACCATAGACTCTACCGCCTTGGTGAAGTCTGCCAGACTAGGTCTGGTGTCCACACCGCCGATCTTCCAGGTGTAACCATACTGTCTAAAATCGTTGTAAACGTTACTTAGGTCCATCAAGGGCTTCTTTTGATCGATATACTGGTCCGTGGGGCTTCGTTGGCTGGCTCTTCCAGTTAATTGATGTGATCTCCTCGTCACTCAGAAGAGATGTAATTCTACCTACCGCGCCTTTGCGGGCGTCTTCTGCGACTTCAATTTCAATAACTAATGTAGCCATACTGACTCCTAATTTCTAATAAATGCTATGTCGTGCGCTTCACATGGTTTGACAGACAGTCTCAGCCCGCCGGGTGGCCCCACAGCAGCGCCCTGAGGTGGGTCTGCTGCAAGATATTTAGAGACAGCAACCTCAGCCTCAAGATTATCCATCTGAGGCTGAGGGAACGAACGTCGTTGCATCTCCATAAAGGTTGTTGCTGCTTCACTTGATGATTCAATTTCTGCTTCCATCAAGATCACGTTATTTAGATCCATCACAATGTGGTAATGAATGTCATTCGCCTTCTTTTTTCTGTTCTGCCTTGAGGTTGTCAATATACTTGATGAACTCTTGAAGCTGTGACTTGATCTCTAGTGACTCTTGCATGAGCTTGAAATACTTGTCGCGCAATTCATCAAGATCAATCTCTGCCTTCTTTAGTTCTTCTCTAGCATATCGAGCGTCTGTTCTTAGTTCTTCTCTAATGTCTGTTGCTACATCTGTCTGCTTGGACTTCTTGTTAAGGAAATGTTCAAATCCTTTAAGCCCAAGCCCGCCGATTCCCGTAGAAATCAGAGCAATAATGATAGGGGTTAATCCTGCGAGATCCATTACAGTCCCCTATCATGGCGATCCATGCAGATGCGGCAAAAAGCCATAACAACAGCGATCAGCAAGTAGAGTAGCCACCCAATAGGGTTAAGCCCAAAGCCTGTAATACGGAAAACGGCAGCGAAAAGATAGGCCAAGAACAATCCAAATGTACTGAACTTGATCCATGTATTTCTACCCATGAACATCGTAATGAGGTTGAAAAGACCAATGCTTGCATAGAACGAACCCAGAACAATCTGCTCAACTGCACCACCAAAGAACATTCCTTCTGGCGATACGTTGGCTGGACTCGTGGTGTAAATGCCAAAGATCAACATGTACACAGCAAAAGCTACAACCACAAGGTATTCAGGATACCTCGTAAACAACTTTAACCTTCGTAGCATACTTGAATTATATGCTACGAAGGCCCTGTTTCAAAGTTTAAGTAAGATCCTTACTGGTCACAGGCTTACCTACATACAAATTACCGTCCAAGAACTTCTTGACATAATCAGCTCCAAAGCTTCGTGCTGCTAGAACAACCAGATAACGTGGCTCATAACCCTGTGCAAGACAGGTGTTGCAGAGATACAGGTTCATCTTTGGCATGATCTGTGACGGGCTTAGCGTCAAGGTGTTCTTGATTCCGTTACATACGGAGCACTTCAAATTGTCATTCATCTTCTACCTCAATATAATCTTCTTTGTCTAGGATTACCTCATGATGTATTCCCATCAAATCATATTCGGCTTCCACTCCATATGCAAGCCACTTAGTTACCTTTGCCATAACACCATCGTGGATCACATAGACATGCATTAGAACACCTCTAGATATAGACTCTTCGGAAAGACGGAATTAACCTCTGACAAGATTTCATTGAGCCACATGACCAGTGACTCTCTTTGAGGATCTGAAAACTCTTCAAGATCCCGGCGGCGGATGCGGATTGTGTACCAGTCCTTGTACTCGACAATAGCGTAGGGCAAATTATGGTACGGGGCGGTCTTGCTTTTCAAGACCTGGGTGATGAAGTTAGGAACTAATTCTTTGTTCAATTCTCTCCCACACCTCATCTGTCTTGTGTTTGTTGTGCTTAATGTCTCTCTTTCCTAAACCGTCCCAGAAGATACCGCCCCAGACACCAAACTCTTTATTATTCTCACCTTCTGAATAACAACGAACCATTACGGGGCAAGAAAGACATATCTCATCAACTTGTTTAGCAAGGACTTTGTCATTCTCATAGGTGACAACTTTCTTACCTTCTGAGTCATAGTTACCATCGTAGCTAGAAAACCAATCTGGATTGAGGGAAGAGCATAGTCCGAGCGTCTTCCATTCAAGTGACTTTACATCAACGCCTTGGAGTACGGTACTCAATGACCCACTTCCCCTCGCTGTTGACGGGAATGGTGCTTAGATAACCCCAACGCCCGCGCCATGCGCCGTTGGTCTTGGTCTCAGCGAGAGGAGAAGGAATGAAATGCTCAATATCCCAACCGTTCCACTGGTAACCATCGGACTTCTTAACAAAAGCCTCAGCCTGCTTGAGATTAAGTCGAAGTGTCATTTTATATCCTTTGTGAGTAGAAACAAGAAAGACGGGGAAGGCCCCCGTCTCTCAAGTGTACTGCATGTGTAAATGTTCAAGCAACCCGGGGGTCACTCACCTTCGTATAGTGCGCGTGAATCCTTGGAACCGGCCTTTAGCTCGTCATAAATGTCGTGCTTCTCGCCAGTGTGGTCAGCAATACCAGTCGTGTAGTTAACGTAACGACGGTTCATACGACCGTTCTCATCGTAACCATCAAGAACTGTCCAGCCGTTCTCGTCAAGCTCACCACTTGAGTAGTGGTCGCCCTTCTGCTGGTCATAAGTACGATCTACTCGACCATCAGCGTCATATGACTGAGTTGTCCAGTTACCACGGTCGGTAAGGATTGGTCCATTAACGTCCTTTGCCATACGAATATCTCCGGCCTGAGCCTCGATGTCGCGTGCGTGGCGGGATGCTGCTGACTCTGCTGCTGGCTGCGGGTTGTTCGCACCAGGAAGTCCATTTGAAAATGCCATGTTTTGTTTCCTCCATTTCCCTAGCTAGGGGGTTTAACCTTAATCATAGGTATGGTAGGAACAAATGTCAAACTAATGCACGCCGACATATTTGAAATCATCTGGATGGGGCTCTACGCTCAAATCTTTTACAGCATCGCCAACAGTAAGATCGATGTTCCTAATACGAGGAAAGTAATTCTTTTCCCTGATAGTAACCCAAAACCAAAATCGCTTCTTTTGCACTTTTACATAGCCACAATAATGACCGCCGTGAGTAAGCTCAGGCTTTGTGACAAGCCAACGCTGATTCTCAGGAAGCTTCGGAAATACTACTGTCATGATTAATCCTATCGATAGTTGCTTGAATGACTTCGGTTGCCTTGCAATCAGCACAGATGACATGACCATCAGCAGACTTAGGATTATGCTCAGCATTGTGGCCGGTATAGATATCACCAGTCTTGCACCGGCGGCACTTGGCTGTCTTAATGCTCTGGCGGTTGTACATGTCCTAGTCTCCAAGCGTTGCGGTCATCCATCGATGTGATAGTAGCATGGACCAGGGACGTGTCGCAATAGTCAGAGTCAAGTGTCTCCCACCTGAACCAGCCGATCTTGCGCTGTAGCTCAATTGTGACCGCCGTCCTGTGAAAGTGGATGTTGTATCTCCACCCCTTTAGCTTAGCAAATAGGAACTTGTCCATTACCCAATAACCTCCGAAAGATCGGTAAAGTCAGCACCATCCTTGGCGCCGCTGCGTAGGTAATCAAACCCACCATCTACAAAGATATCACCGCACTGGCAACTGACAAAATCATGACGGTATGTAGACTCAATGATGTCACTACACCTATTGCACTTCATTGCATTGCGGAAAATGAGAGTCTTCCCCTCAGCCTGAGCCCGGCGGTATGTGATGTCATCAGGATCAATGACGTACTTGTTCTGAGAAGAATCCCAACGCTTCATCAGGTTGCTGTCTCGGTCCCATGAAAGTCCTGCTCGGTTGAGAGGGTGCTCCGATGGGCTGTGGAGAGGGCAGGGAGGGGCCTTACAAACCTCTCTGCCATGATGAGTAAGAACGGTACCATCCCACATCATTGTCGTTTCCATACCCGGACGATTGGCTATCTGGGTCGGAGAAAGATAATGCACATCGACCTGTTCGACAGGATTCTTACTGAGTTCAGTTCCCATAATGCTCTCCTTATACGACTGTGGGGCAGGAGGATCAACTTACATCCTCCTGCCCCGACCTGTCAAGCCCTACTGTCAGACAGACTTAGTGAAACGTCCCGAAGAGTCTCGAACCTGCTTCTTATAGTTGTCCGCCGTAGGACGAGAAGGAGCAAATGCTACGGAAGACTGAGTGGAGTCACGGTAAAGAGCCTCGCTGGCATCATGTCCATCATCATAAAAATTATTATCGTCATCCGCATAGTCAAAGTAGTCCTCATCCTCGTCCTCATCATCCCACTCATCGTTCACGTCCTGGTCGATGATCTCCTCCTCTGACTTGTAGTAAGCGGGGAGAGAGTCGTCAGGAGCAATATCCAGCACGACGTAGCGGCAGACACGCATCTTCTGGTGAGCACTGTCACTAGGGACGGAAACAACATCACGGGGATTTACACGGACAATGATGACCGCGCCCTGAGCAAAGCTGCGGGCATAGTTCTCGGCACCGACGTGCAGACCAGTGTGGCAAGCTGTACGAGGATCGTGAGCAACCTCACTACGAGGCATCTCGACAATGGAACCAATCTTGTTAGGAATGTTTCCAGTGTGCTGTACACCATCAACCGTTGCAGTACCACGACTGATTGACGTGTACTCAATCCCATCAACACCTGCATAGGCATTGACACCCTTCATCATAATGAGGTAGCCGTCCTTGTCAATAGAAATGCTGTTCTTCTCGACAAAGCTGTAAAGCTGCTCACGGCTGTGCTCCTCAGGGTTGGCAGCAAGATTCTCGAAGAAGTTAACCAGTGCGGTAAATCCATCCTCGTCTCCCTGCTCCATCGTGGCAACAATCTGATCCGTAAGTGCAGAGTTGACGGGGTCACCATCAAAGTAAACAATTCCATCACGGACGGACACTCGATCAGAGACCTTGTTAAATGCAACATCAAGTGCGCGCTGGACATCAAAGAGGTTAGCAACATCCTCGTCACCCTCTAGAACGCCGGTAACAATGTTGCTGATGTTCGGGTGGTCGTGTCCTGCGACAAGAACCTCGCCCTCATGGAAAAGAGTAACGTGAGGCTTGCCCTCGTAAACGGTGTAATTAAACTGTAGAGTCATATCAAATTCCCTTGATAGTAGTGGTTGTGATGTTCTTGATAGTGCTGTTGTAACGATCATTGATGTAAGCAGCAACATCAAGTGGGTTTTTAATGCTGTAGAGGTGAAGGCTATCGATTAACGGGTAATATGCTGCCAAGTACCGGCGCAGCGGACCATCGTTGTATCCGTACTTAATGATGGTAGCGACTCTTGGACGGTTTGACAAGCTCACTGCTGTACCCATTGTGTCAATAGCCTTATTCTCAGCAGCAGTTCTTTTAATGTTGAGATTCTTACTGTAGGCAGCAATTTTAGGATCAATGACGCCTGCGATGTAGGGAACGAACATGTCATCGTTATTTACCCGGCTCGCGCGGTACATGTTGATAAGGTCATCTGTAGCATTATCGATATAATTATCAGCCTGAGTCTTCAAATACTCTGTATAGCGGACAGCATTGGGGTACTTCTTCAAGAAATTAGGACCATTGTGAGCACACTTGTACTGAGTGTTGGCAAGAAATTCAGAGTTACGTGCAAAGTCTCTTGTTAAGGTATAAGCGTTTGCAGTACCAAAAAGAAGAGTCTTGGTGCTGTCATAAGCCTCATCCTTTCCGGTAACAGGATCACGAAACATATCAACTGCCGCAACCTTCTTGACCTTAGGGGTCTTTGGGGTCAAAGGCGTAACCTTGAACTTCTTGATCTTTAGCCAAGAATGGCGGTCTACAGAGTCCAACCAAACACTTTGAACATCATCCTTGACAAGAAAGTGTGTTTCATAGTCCTTATCAATTGACGCAAAGTAAAGCCTGATCTTCCTCCTTTGATCAGAGGTAAAGTGCTCGTTCTTGTAATCGGTAATGATGACAGGTGTTCCGCTATGAGCGTAGTATCCATAGATAGAATGCACCTCCTCATTTGATCCGTTGTACCTAGAGGAAGCGCTGAAAGCAAAACTAGCCATCTCCCGGGTGTGATCGTCAAACGAAACCCCATTATAGATGCACTTAGTCTTGTTTCTGAACTCACTAGCAGAGAACTTAGTAATAGCCTCCGCATGAGAAGTGGCAGAACTAAGATGCTCGTTCATGGCCTTCTGATACGCCCCGCGCACTTCCGACTTGACTTGATCAATGTAAGCAATGGTGCGGGGTGACATGTAAAGAGCTTCACGAGAAGGAGCAAAGTCTACAGCTCCCATAGGTGCAAAGTAAACAATACCATCCTCTCCGTTAATCTCTACCGGATAAGGCACATTGCCCATGACGATGCAGCTCTGACGGCTGTTATATCTATCAGGAGAGGACAGATAAATGTGATCATTAAACTTGAGCCACACGTTATCCTTGCTGGAAACATTTGGCTTTCCATCGAGAATAACGGTTCCGGTGTCCCAATATTTGTAGAAATTGAGCGCCTTCTCCTTCATATCTCCGTGATAACCGCTGTAAGGAACAACAATAGTCGTACCGTTAGCAGAGGCAGTTGGCTCATCGGAAACAACCTGCATAGAGCCAACCCCGGTAGAATCACGGGACACCGACACCATGATCTTTCTGCCGTTCTTGACAGAGGTAACGGTAAACTGACTGGTCAGAGTAAAAGGACTCTTAGAGCCAAGTCCAAGACTACCTACAAAGTCATCCGACTCACGTCGGGTAGAGTTACCATACTTAGAATAGACATTGCGAATATCTTCAAGAGACATTCCGACACCGTAGTCCTTCACCACAAAAGTGTTGGCGAGACGGTTAGGGAGAGTAACCTCAATAGGCTTTGTGCTACCTGCCTCGATAGTTGCATCAAGGGCGTTAGTGCTCAGCTCACGAATAACTGCAAGCTCAGGGTCCTTGTAGAGATTAGATAGAACATCCATGATGTGAACTAAGCTGGATGTATCAATACCCATCTTAATAGTCTCACCCTGAATATTGCTGGTGATGGATACGTCCTTGGTCTGCGGTCGCATATGGCGATCCTTTCGGTAGGGAAGCTACGACAGTAGCATGGACAAAAATAGTTGGTCAAGGGGCAGTGTAGCTCCACTGTGCTAGCCAGTCGATCTCTACACGCTCGATAGAACCGGTCGATGGTGGTGAGCTACTAATTTCAGTCTCACACTGTAGGGTCCAACGCATATTACCGTTATAGACACCGTTGGCTGCGGAACCAATGACTGCACCATCGACAAGGTACCTTACCACAGTGGGAGTCCACTCAATAGTGTACACATGCCAGTCACGGATGGAAGCAGTTGACAGGAACTTATCTACAACGTTATTGGTAAAAGCTCTGTGGTGTGCTGCGTCACCGGTGTACCCGCTTTTGAGACCACTCTCGGGGAAGTCATATTCTCCGTGCTGAGGCCATACATCGTCAGTGGGCCAGAGCATGAATGCTACCTTATAGCTTCCATCGTTGAGAGCTTCACTGACTGATCTCATGGCTACAGAATAACGACCATATGTCTGACCACTATAACCTTGACCAGCAACAGTACGGACAATGGGGGCAGAAACATAAGGAACGCCGTTAATGGTACGCATTCTCACCTGTAGCTTACCGTCAGAAACGAAGGTAGTTTTGGTGGAATCGTATGTACCAAACTTAGTGGTGTCCTTATATCCATCATAGTTGTCAAAACGGTTCGCATATGCACTAGTGCTATGGAATGTTCCCATTGCTGCATCGGTATCAAAGTTAGTTGCATAGTTGAGTTTCCATACGCCAAACTGATTAGTGATATCGCTATTAGGGAATGCAAAGCTAGATGGATTAGTCACGGCAGTAGTTGTTTCAGCAGCACTTGGTCTAACCCCGCCCGCTTGTGCAAAGAAATTGTTCTTGGCGATGTTTCCCCATGTTGTAGGGGTCACGAAGTCAGAGGTCGTCATTGCGTTAGCATCGTACCACGGTCCATACAGGAATGGAATAGCTCCAACATAGTTGGCTGCGGTCCTCTGTGCAAAGAACGTAGACGCATTAGCTGACCATGTTTCGTTAACTGTTGAAGGATCACCGTTATAGTTACCGAACTCGGATTCAAGAATAGCGTGCTTGGTTGCTGTTCCACCATTCTCCTCAAGCCACTTGGTAGCGCTCCATGCCTTGTTAGTATACTCGTTAGCATAATCGTGACGACAGAATACCAATTGATGCTGTCCACCAAGAAGCTCTGTATCAAATGCTTCAAGGTTGGACCAACGAGTATCGTCATACTGATGTGACCAGATATAAGAGTTGATGAAAAGAACACCCTTGTATCCAATGATGTTTCTGTAGTATGAAATGGTAGCTCTCATCGCTGTAAGCCACTGATCACCACTGACGTTGTTTGGCTCATTCCAAGGTTCATAGATAATACGAGAATCTGTTCCTAGAGCGGAAACAATATCCTTCATACCTGCGAAAGCATTAAAATATTGTGTTGCCCACCCGGCGTCCTGGTAGTCACCATCAAGAGAATCCCAAAAGGTTACACAAAGATACATATCTGCTGCAAGGACGACATCACGCCATGCCTTGATCTGTGCAATGTATTCTGCTTTGTTTCCCTTGTTGTAG
>Ga0214501_1000019_pt1 | contig 14149 bp, 9 predicted proteins | sample G5R1MT_14_FD_206150 | JGI IMG/M metagenome (GOLD analysis project Ga0214501, IMG submission 206150) | Metatranscriptome of phyllosphere microbial comminities from switchgrass, GLBRC, Michigan, United States - G5R4_MAIN_12SEP2016_LR1... | ecosystem: Host-associated > Plants > Phyllosphere >... | reverse complement strand
GTGGTCCTCTGGCGGCCGCATTGCGTTGCAGCCCTCGTGGCAGGGTGGACGCCCGCCTTTCGATCCGGTGCTGATGTTCAAGATCCTGGTGCTGCAGGGGCTCTACTCGCTGTCAGACGAGGCCACGGAGTTCCAGATCAAAGACCGGCTCTTGTTCCAGCGCTTCCTCGGTCTTGGGCTCGACGGTACGGTGCCGGACGCCACGACGGTCTGGCTGTTCCGAGAGCGCCTGATGAAGGCCAACCAGTGGTTCTTCAAGGCGTCTAGCTGATCGATGTCTTCATAAGGAGTTTTAATTTCCACGCATTGAGTTGCTTGACAAAGTTTTAGGCTCTCTGTCGGCATTTCACCAAACGAATGGCAAAGCCGCCATATGGCGACAAGCGTCCAAGCGATTGTTCAGAATTACGACTTTCCTCCATATGTTATTCGGCCCAAATTAACCGTCGCAGTGCCATTGAAGCATATCGGGTCCGCTGCGGGAAAGATCAGCGGAGCAGAGTGGGGACGAACGCGTCGTACGGGCTCATCCCAGAGCAATGAGGGTAAGGTGTTCGGCGATAGCCATGCTGTTTGACGGTTTCTCAAGCCATCGCGACACTAACGCGACGCGGGCCGCCATCGATGCGCTATGTGCGGCGTTGCCACCGGGAACCGTCGCGCTTAACCATCCCTTGGCGGCGCTTGGCCGTTGGCGAATAGGCGGTCCGGCCGACGCCGTGGTCACGCCAACGGGCGTTGAATCGCTCAAGACCGTGCTGAGGATCGTCGAGCAGACAGGCGCGGCGCATGTTATCGTCGGCGATGGCTCTAACCTGCTTTACGATGACGCCGGCTTTCGCGGTGTGATCATACGGATTGGACGTGCATTCGCCGGCTTCTCCATCAACGCGGATGGCCTGGTGGAAGCGGGGGCCGGATTGTGGGTGCCAAGCTTCGTCAGGCAAGTGATCGAGGCCGGCATGGCGGGTGCCACGCATGCCATCGGCATACCCGGTACGCTGGGGGGGCTGGTGACCATGAACGGCGGCAGCCAGCGCCATGGGATCGGCGAGAACGTCGTATCGGCTGATGTGCTGATGCGCGACGGTGCGCTGCGCCGGATCGAGCATGTCGATCTGGGCTATGCTTACCGTCGATCGGCATTGCAGGGGGGCTGGGGAGTGGTGCTGTCCGCACGCTTCCGCTTCGAACCCGGCGATCGTCATGCATTGCGCCATGAGGCGATCGCGATCCTGGCCGCGCGTCGGGCCAAATTCCCCCGCGTCCGGGCAAACTGCGGATCGGTGTTCGTCAGCGATCCGGCCCTTTATGACCTGCTTGGCCCGCCGGGCATGGCGATCGAAAAGGCAGGGCTAAAAGGTGCCAGTATTGGAGGCGCGCAAGTGTCGCCCGATCATGCCAATTTCATCGTCAACAATGGCGGTGCGCGCTCGCGCGACGTGCTGGAGCTGATCCAGGTCACCCGGTCGAAAGTCCATGATCTGACCGGTATCGCCATGGATACAGAGGTGCGCCATCTGTCGCCCGACGGTGCCGTGCGCCCTGCACACGAAGTCGCCGCTGCCTTTTTCCCGCGGGCTCGCCTAGAGACGTTCGGATGAGTAGCCATGCCACCTTACTGATGCCAGCGGATGATGCCGGCGACGATGCTGTCGCAAGGCCTTGGTTTCTTGAGGTTGAGCGCTCTCGCTTGCTCGGCCAGGTTCGCGTCAGTGGCGCGAAAAACAGCGTGCTGAGATTGCTCGCTGCCTCCTTGCTGACACACGAGCGGATCGTGCTGCACAACTATCCCGCCACGTTGCTCGACGCGATGGTGCATGTCGGCATGCTTGAGGCATTGGGTAAGCGCTGCACCGTACAGGGTGACAAACTCACCATCGAAGAGGCTTTGGCCCCGCCCAGCGATCTGGAGTGGAGCGGCCGCTCCATTCGCAACACTCTTCTTATTCTGGGCGCATTGGTCGCCCGCACCGGAGCCGGCAGCGTGCCGATGCCGGGCGGCTGCGACCTGGGCGATCGCAAGACCGATCTGCATGAGATCGTGTTGACCAAGCTGGGCGCTCGGGTGTGGTATCAAGGCGAGCGCTTGTTCGCCGAGGCGCCTCAGGGCTTGGTTGGCACCGATATCGTGCTGCCTATGCGCTCTACCGGGGCGACGGAGAATGCACTGATCGTCGCCAGCCTTGCCAAAGGCACGACCCGGCTTTGGAATCCCCATATTCGCCCCGAGATCCTCGATCTGGTTCGTTTCCTGGAAAAAATGGGCGCTAAGATCACCGTCTATGGCCAAGAATCCATTGAGGTGACCGGTGCCGAGAATCTGGACGGCGTCGCCCATCGCGTCATGCCCGACAACATGGAAGCGATGACCTGGCTGATCGGTTCGGTCATCACCGGGGGCAGTGTCGAGATCCATGATTTTCCGGCTGAAGACCTGGAAGTGCCACTGATCTTCCTGCGCGAGAGCGGCGCCAAGATCTTTCGTGAGGGCACCACGGCAATCGTCCGCTCTAGTCGTGTCTACCCTGTCGAGATATCGACCGGGCCTTATCCCGGCATCAATTCGGACATGCAGCCTCTGTTCGCTTGTATGGGGGCGTGCGCGCGAGGCGAATCGCGCATCGTCGACCTGCGCTTCGTCGGACGCTACGCCTATCTGGAGGAGTTCGCGAAGATGGGCATCGCCAGCGAAGTGCGAGGCAACACGGCGCATATCCACGGCGTGGGCCTGTCGGCAGGCGCGATTCGCGGCAGCGAGGTACAAGCGCTGGATTTGCGCAGGCTCGGCGCTGTCGCTGCTGGGCATGGTGGCTGACGGGCGCACGCGTATCGCGGATGCCTGGCAGATCGAACGCGGGTACGATCAATTCCTTGCCAAGGCCCAGAGCCTCGGCGCTAACATGAGCTACGGCGCCTGATCTTGTCGATCTTGGCGCTACAACGGGGCTAACACCATCGTGTCGGACCAATTCTATCCTTCAAACCCACTGCATGCCGCATTGCGCGCGTGCCGACGCCATTTCATCTTCGCCGGAGTGTTCTCTGGCCTGATTAATATCCTCTACCTGGTGCCATCGATCTTCATGCTCCAGGTCTATGACCGGGTGGTGCCGACGCGGGGAGGCGCGACGCTGCTGGTACTGACGGCGATCCTGATCGTATCGCTCATCGTATTTGCATTGCTCGATGCCGTGCGCATGCGGCTGTTGCTGCGCGCCAGCATCCGGTTGGAGAAGATGGCTGCGGCCAACATCCTCCACCGTATCTTGGGGGCGAATGGGGCCACGCAGACCGAGCGCGCGCAAGCGATGCGCGATTTCGATACGCTGCGCGGCACACTGACCGGCCCGGCGATCGTGGCGCTGTTCGATGCACCCTGGGCACCGATCTACATCATCATTTCCTACCTGCTGCATCCCCTGATCGGGTTGCTGGCGCTGGTGAGTTCGCTGCTGCTGATCGGACTGGCGGTGTGGAACGATCTTGCCACCAAGAAGCAGCTCGCCCTGACCACACAGTATTCCACCGCCGCCTACCGTACCCAGGATTATTCGATCCAGGCATCCGAAGTGGCTCGCGCATTGGGCATGCGCAGTGCGCTGGTGACCCGCCACCTGGTGGAGCGCGCGGACCTCGTGCGCAAGCAAAGCGACATTGCCTCCACATCCGGCGGGTTCCTGGCAGTGACAAAGTTCCTGCGCATGTTGCTCCAATCGATGGCACTGGCGCTGGGCGCATGGCTGGCGATCAACCAGAGCATTTCGGCAGGCGCGATCTTTGCCGCCTCCTTGATCCTTGGCCGTGCGCTTCAGCCGGTGGAGCAGATCCTGAACGCCATGAAGAACGTGATGGGCGCGCAGAACGCCTACAAGGGCCTCGACAACTTCTGCCGTCTGCCCGACGTGACCGTGCCCCCAACCACGTTGCCGGCACCCGCGGGCAAGCTGGAGGTGAGCAACATCGTGGTGCGCGTGCCTGGCAGCGACCGGGTCCTGCTCCACGACCTCAGCTTCACGATCAATCCGGGCGAGATCGTCGCCCTGGTAGGACCGAGCGGTGCTGGAAAGTCGACGCTGCTTCGCGTCCTGTCGGGCGCGCTGGAACCTGACGAGGGTGAAGTGCGCGTCGATGGCGCGCGATTGGCAGATTGGGACCGAGAGAGGCTAGGGCGCTATATCGGCTACATGCCGCAGACGCCCACGCTGTTTCCGACCACGGTCCATGGCAATATTTCCCGCTTTCGTAGCCTGACCGACGGGCATGGCCCCGAGCTCGACCAGGAGGTGATAACCGCTGCGCAGATGGCAGGAGCGCACGAACTGATCCTGCACTTCTCGCAAGGCTATGACACGCAGCTGACAATGCGCGAAGGCGGCGGGTTGTCGTCTGGGCAGCGGCAGGTGGTGGCACTGGCGCGTGCGCTGTTCGGCCGGCCCAACCTCCTGTTCCTCGACGAGCCCAACGCACACCTCGATGTCAACGGCGAGGCGCGCCTGATGCAGACACTGCATGAACTGCGCCAGCGGGGCGCCACAGTGATCGTGTCGACCCATCGGACCGGCCTGTTGCAAGCGGTGGACAAGGTGATGCTGTTGAATGCAGGCCAGATCCAGGTGTTCGATGATCGGGCCAAGGTCGTCAGGCCTGCATCGGTGGAGCCGCCCCGTGAAGAACGGTTGCAGAACGAGGCCAACGGGTCGTCGCGGAATAACGATGAGCAAGGCTCAGACCGAGCTCGGGACGAAGGAACCAACGGGTGAGCAGTGAAATTGTTCAGCGGCCACACGGGGGGCAAGAAGTCATCCCTGCGTCGCTCGCGATCGCCGAGCGGCTGAAGCTAGACGATTCGCCGCGCCACTCGATCTATATCGGCATCGGCATCGCGATCCTGTTCTTCGTCGTGCTGATTGGGTGGGCGGCCTTTGCCCGGCTCGACGCTGCAGCGGCCGGTGAAGGCCAGGTTTCCGTGTCCGGCAATCGGCAGACCGTGCAGCACCGTGAGGGTGGGATCGTCCAGGCTCTGGACGTGCGCGAAGGGCAGCATGTCGCGGCGGGACAGGTCCTGATCAGGCTGCAAGGCGCCGAAGTCGCGGCGACCGAGCGCGCTCTGGCAGGCAGCGTCATCGATCTGCAGGCGCAGCGTGCCCGGCTTGAAGCCGATATTCGCGGCACTCCCATTGCCTGGCCAGCCTCGTTCGCCTCCGCGACGGGAGATGACGCAGTGCTGGTGCAACGTGCCAAGCAACTTCAGATCGCACAACGCAATGCGCGGACAAGCTCGTTGGCGGCCAATCGCGCCGTGCTGCGCCAGCAGGAAGCGGAAGTGGCCAGCCAGAGCCGGGGATACGCCGCGCAATCGCGTTCCAGCCAGGAGCAGCGCGCGTCGCTTCAGCAGCAGCTTGAGAGCACGCGCAAGCTGGCTGACGAAGGCTATGTATCCCGCAACTCGGTTCGAGCGATCGAACGTTCGATCCAGCAGCTCGAAGGCACGGATGCCGATTACAGCTCGCGCGTGGCGGCTAGCCGCGGACAGGTTGGTCAGGTGCGCGAACAGGTCATTGCGACAAGCCGCAAGTACGTGGAAGACAGCGCTTCCTTGCTGCGCGACACCCAGTTCCAGCTGAACGAGATGATGCCCAAGTGGCTCGCCGCCAAGGACCAGCTGGAACGAACAGTAATCCGCGCCCCGTTGGCTGGACGCGTCGTCGGATTGCGGGTCTTCTCGGTGGGCGGTGTGATCCAGCCAGGGCAGCCGATTCTGGACATCGTGCCGGATGCCGCACCTCTGGTCATCAAGGCGAACTTCCAGCCCGGCGACATCGACGGCGTGTTCGAAGGGCGCGAAGCGGAGGTCAAGTTCCTGTCCCTGCACGAGCGCGATCTGCCGATCCTGCTCGGCACCGTGCGCAACGTGTCCGCAGACGCGCTGGTCGACGAAAAATCCGGGCGTGGTTATTTCACCTCGGAAATCGTGGTGCCCAAATCACAGATAGAGAAGTTGAAGGCGATCCGCGGTGCAGACACCGGCATCCGGCCAGGCGTGCCTGTTCAGGTTCTCGTCAAGTTGAAGCGGCGCACTGCGTTGCAGTATATGCTTGATCCGCTAACTGAGGCATTCTCTCGATCGCTGCACGAGAAGTGAGCAGGGCAGATTAACGATGGGCGACCATGTGTGGGATCAGATGGCAAGATGGATATGACCAGCAATAATACCATGCCACCCCAGGCCGCCAATCCTGCCGCATCTGAAGCCAGGCTGATCGACCTGCGCAGCATCATGGCAACGCTGCGGCAGCGGCAATGGCCGATCCTCGCCACAGTGGCCATCGTGCTGGTCCTGACGGCCATCGCCTATGTGATGACCCCCAAGCGGTTTTCGGCCAATGCCACCATCGCGCTGGATCGGCGCGTGGCCGATCTTGTCGGACAGCAAAACAGCAATGCTGAACTGCCGCTCGATTCCCCTTCGGTCGATACGGCGGTGCAGGTCCTGACATCACCCACACTGGCAGCTGAAGTTGTTGACAAACTGAAGCTGGCTGATGTCGTGGGCTTCGGCCGCAAGGACGAGGATGCACCGGTTGCTGCCCCCGCTGCCGCACGACAGCGCGCAATCAACACGGTGCGCAATAACCTGGTGGTGAAACGGACAGGCTTATCCTACGCGATCAACGTCAGTTACTCTGGCGCCGATCCCGAGCATACGGCCGCGATCGTGAACCAGGTCGTAGACCAGTATATCGCGGACCAGCGTACCGGAAAGGAAGGGGTTCGCAACGAGCAGACCACCCTGCTGCGTGATCGTCTGGTCGGATTGCGCCGTGACGTCATCAACGCCGAACAGGCCGTTGCGAACTATCGTGCTCGCACAAATCTGATCGACGTCGAGAAGGACAGCACCGCGGTTCAGCAGGAAATCTCCGTGCTGAACACGCAACTCGCTACCGCCGAGGCAGAACGCGCTGCGGCACAAGCACGACTGTCCGCAGCCCGCACGACCGGTGCAGGAGGGCCGGAGGAAACCAATGCCTTGCGCTCGCTGCGTGACCAGCGCGCACAGCTTGGCGTACAACGCGCCGACTTGGCCGGTCGCTATGGCCCACTCCATCCGGATCTGGCGCGCATAGACAGCCAGATAGCCGATCTCGATCGCACGATCCGGACCGAGAGCACCCGGGCTCGTGCCAATCTTGCTGCGGAGGCAGCGGTCGCCAATGGCCGTGTCGCCGCCGTGCGCTCGTCCCTCAACGCAGCTCAGGGGGGGCTGACCGCCGGCAACGCCGCTTCTGTCCAGCTGGCCGAACTCGTCCGCAATGCCGACTCTGCCCGTGGCCTGTATCAGGCATTCCTCGATCGTTACCGGCAATCGGTTGCAGGCCAAGGCACCGATCAGAGCAACGCTTATGTGATCGCGCACGCTCTGGTGCCGGGTGGGCCTGATTCACCCAGTCTGCCCTTGTTCGCCATCGGCGGCCTGCTTGCAGGACTGCTGGCTGCTGGCGCGCTGGTGCTGGTGCTGGAACTGCTCGAGAGCGGGCTGAAGAGCCGGCAAGAACTCGAAGCGCAGCTGGGCATTCCCGTGCTGGGCAGCGTACCCGATCTCGCCACTGTTCCGGGGGCTCATGTACGCGCACGCGATCCCATGGGGCCTGCCGATTACCTTGTCGAAAATGAAGGGTCGGTGTTCGGCGAAGCGTTCCGCAGCATCCGCACGGCGCTGCGTATAGGACACTCGGATCAGCGGGTCCGATCGCTGGCGGTCACATCGGCGCTTCCCAACGAAGGCAAGACGACGACCTCGATCTGCCTCGCCCGGTCAGCTGCTCTTGCCGGCCACAAAGTGGTGCTGGTCGACTGTGACGTACGCCGCCGGGCATCAAGCCGCTCGATGGCAAACGAAGTGCAATCGGGTTTGATCGATGTCCTGAAGGGCTCCGCATCGCTTGAGCAGGCCTTGGTGCAGGATACCACTTCGGGGGCCTTCATCCTGGCGCAGAGTGCGCAGGCGCCTGCCGATTATGACTTGATCACTTCGCGCGCGATGCAGACCTTGATCGACGATCTGTCCGGTCAGTTCGATCTGGTGGTGCTCGACACCGCCCCGGTCCTGCCGCTTGCAGAAGCACGCGCGATCGCCGGCATGGCCGATGGCGTGCTGATGGTTGCGCGCTGGCGCAAGACCCCGGCACAGGCGGCCAGCTTGGCGCTGGATCTACTCGGCCGCGCGGGTGCCCACGTACAAGGGGCGGCCCTGACGATGGTCGATCTCAAGGCCCAAGCGCGGGGAGAGCGCAACGACGAGATGGCCTATTACAAGCAGTTCAAGGCCTACTACACCTGATAGCGTTGGCGGTCGGGCCGGGCGGATCTTCGACCGGCCCCCGCACGTCAGAGGCGATAGGCTAATCCGACGCTTCCGCGGAGCTGATCAAACTGCTGACCGCCCGCCTGTGCCCCCCCAGTACGACGCTGGTAGCTAACGTCGAAGTCGACCCGCATACGCCGGTTGATAAGCCACTGTGCGCCGCCATCTGCGGTGATCCGTCGAACGCTGCGGTCCGAACCGATGTAATCGGCAAGCTGGTAACTTGTGGAGGCGGACAGGATCAGGTTACGCAAAAGCTCATGGTCAACGCCGATGCGGCCCTCGGTAACAAGCGCGGCGGGAGCAGTGGCAGAGGCCACGTTGCGCAAGTTCCGCAGGACACCGGCTCTCAGTGTGGTCAACGGCGTCACTAGGTAGTCCAGCCCAATATTGACGCCGAGCGCCCCACGCGACGGGATCGTAGGGTCCTTAAAGTTCGCGCGAAGGTAACCGAGGCTGAACTGTCCGCGAAGCAGGGGGGTGATGTCGCTGCGGAGCCCGGCGAGCACTTCGATCGAATCCGCATCGCGTATGATCGGAGGGACGACGACACGATATCGGCGGGCTTCGCCTGCCGCCGAAATGAAGACTTCTGGGCCGGCCGCAAGTGCATAACCGATGTCGGTGCGAACCTGGTACAGCGTCAAGTCGCGGAACTGCTGATCGAACAAAGCGCCCGCCGGTGTTTCGCCGTTTTGGTAATTGGAGTAGCTGACAGTGCCACCCAATCCTAGCAGCAAGCGACCGAACGCCTTGCGCCCGTCGATACTGGCGAGGCTGATATTGTATTGAACTGGCTCGCGCGTGTTGAGAATCTCGCTTGCGCCTCCGCGCTCCACCACAGCCTTGGTATGCCTGACTTCAGCCGTCACGCGGTCACCACGGGCGAAATCGAGCCGACCAAGCAAATGCGCTTCATAAGTCAGCGCGTTGTCAGTGGTGTATTTGGAATAGACCCGCTGATCGATATAGCCGTCGATCGCCACCGCGTGGCGAGACAAATCCGTTCGTGCCTGGACTGCGGCACGCAAGCGCCCGAACACGTCGGACACCCCCGATGCTTGACGGTAGACATTGCTGTCGTAGCCTAGCGTGGAAGAAACTGTCGGGAAGATCAGCAACGCGCCGGTGCGTATCCCTGCCGGATCATAATCCGGACGCTTGCGTGATGCGACCGTATCGAGAACGCGGTTTTTCGCATCTGCAGGCACATCGGTGGCCTGGGGCTTGGTGACGGAAGGAAGAACGGCGCTGGTCGTGGCGGACGGCAGCTGGAGATCGGTGCTCTCGGGCGGAGATCCCTTGGGCGTATCGATGCCTTGCCCCAGCGGTTCTGGTCCGGTGCGGCGCTGCGAGGCCACCGGCATCTGCGCCACGGGCTGAAGGGCCTCGGCTTGGCCGGCTATGGCTTGACTGGCCACAAGGGCGAGGATCATCGACATTATCTGTCAGCCATTCCGAAGGTGATCAGAAATACCGCTCGCCCACTCGGATGATATCGCCAGGTTCAATGGGGAAATCCTGGTCGAGCGTCACCTGACGCTCGACAGGATCACCGGCGCGGCGCAGGAATACCTGACGCGTGTTCGCACGGTAAGTGTAGCCTCCTGCGGCAGCAACCGCGCCCAGGATCGTCAACCCCTCGCTGGTCTGATAGCGACCGGGCCGCTGCACCTCGCCCAAGATTGAATAAGGGCGGAAATCAAACACTTCCAGAGAGATGCGGGGCTGCTTTAGAAACCCGGCCGCGTAGCGGGCCGTCAGGGCCGCTTCCAGTTCGCGTGCGGTCAGGCCGACCGCTTTCACATCGCCTACGAGAGGCATCGTCACGACGCCGTCGCCTGAAACCTGATACTCACCCGACAGGCTAGGTTCGCCGAAGATATTGATCCGCAGTTTGTCACCCAGACCAAGGCGATAGACGCTTGGGGTGCCCGCTAGCGCCGAGGCGAGGATCGTGGGGCCACCATGACTGGCGCAGGCGGTGGGAACCAACCCAATCATGGCAAGCGTCACCAATCGACAGATACCGGTGCCGACGCGCGTCGTAGAAATCATGACGTCCCCCATTGAGTGGCTGCCACGATAACCGGGGCCATCCAACAAGGCCAGCGATCAACCTTGCCTATTTGCCCTATGTTGATACCTCGCCCGCTTCAAGACAGCAGGAACCATCATGCGCGAACGTGCCAGATCCTGGCGGTCTCCCCTTGCCCTGATAGCGCATGTGCTGGCCTTGGCTTCGCTGATCTTGGCGGCAAGTCCTTGGCTCGGTGCGAAAATCGTGGCGATAGAGTGGCTGTCACCAGCTTGGCCGCTTGCTCCGGTGATGGCCTTGACGGTGCTTGCCACTGCGCGTCGGCGCATCGTTGCAACAGCGTTGGGGCTAACGGCAATGGGACTTTGCGTGCCGATCTTCCTCGCGATACCGCGTCCAAATCCAGGATTGGTATCGAGCCATAGTGACGCGATGCGGCTGCGCGTGGTCACCCATAACGTATGGGTTGCCAACAGCGATCCGGCCGGCACGGCCGCGACCCTGGTCGCATCGGGAGCCGACTTGATTCTGCTGCAGGAAGTCGACGATCGGTTCGCAGGAACGCTGCCGCTGCTGCGGCGCATTTATCCTTATGCCAATCCTTGCAGGCCAAGCTGCTCATTAGCTATTCTATCCAAATATCCGATTGATCGCGTCCGGTATGGTTTTCGTCAGCCAGATGGGCAACCCGTAGGCCCTGGGCTGATTCAGACGCGGGTTCACCTGCCGAACGGTGCCGTCTTTCCAGTTGCAACGATTCACTTGGCACGAGGGCGCCCCCCTGAGGCGGATAGGCGGCAGCGCATCAGCCTGGCAGCAGCCGTGCGAACGGTGGATACCCGATCGCTTATTCTGGCAGGCGACTTCAACCTGGTGCCCTGGTCGTCGCGGCTCAGGTGGCTGGACGAAGCCATGGCGCCCCTACACCGTGTTACCGCGACGCCATCCTGGCCTGCTCGAGCTTTGGATCACCGCTTTCCTTTGCCTCTGGTGCCGATCGACCATCTCTTTGCCGGATCCGATTGGGCGTTGGTGGCTGTACATAGGCTGGATCGGACAGGATCCGACCACTACCCGATTGCAGTTGATCTGATTTGGCATGGCCCTCAGCCTATGGTAATCGGCCACAGTTAACCGGCGGGAAACTGCGGGTAGGGGGGCAAGAATCTAGTGGGCACATTGAGCAGGGCACGGCTCGTCCGGGCCACGATGTTGGCGTGGACGGTCATGACGGTCGGGCATGTCGCGCCCGCGCATGCGGATTCGTTGGGAGAGGCGATCGCGGACGCCTATCGCAACAATCCCCAGCTTGAAGCGCAACGCGCCCAGCTTCGCTCGGTCGATGAGCAGGTGATCCAGGCTGCGTCGCCATACCGGCTGAACGCGGGCCTCGATGCGAGCTTGGCCTATGAACAGCAGCGTCAACGCAACTTCCTCGACAATTTCGAGCGTGTGTCGAACCGCCGCATGGGTGTTTCGATCAGCGCTTCGCAGATCCTCCTCAACGGTGGACGCACCGCGGCGGCCGTGTCGGCGGCAGAGGCCAATGTGTTCTCGGGACGCGAGCGGCTGCGCGAAGTGGAAAACTTCATTCTTCTCGAGGTGGTGGACACCTACGTTTCCGTAAGACGCGATACGGCTCTGGTCGCTATTCAGCAAAGATCGGTCGATTCCTACACTCGCCAGGTCGAACAGGCCCAGGCGCGTGAAAGAGGAGGCGATCTCACCCGAACCGACATCGCGCAGGCGACCGCGCAGCTGGAGATCGTCCGGACCCAGCTGGCGCAGGCGCAGGCCAACCTGGAAGCGAGCCGATCGCGGTTCGCCGCAGTGGTCGGACGCAATCCCGGCGTGCTGGAGCCTGAACCTCAGCTGCCCGGAATTCCCGCCTCGCTCGACCTTGCTTACCAGATTGCCGAGAACGACAGCCCGACGCTGTGGCAGTCGATCTTCAACGAGCGTGCGGCCAAGGCGCGGATATCGGCCGAACGGGCCGAACGTAACCCGGTACTGTCGGTTTCAGGCAGCTACGGCTACGTCAGCCCCGAGAGTTACCAGACACGCGATCTCGGACGCGCGCTCAGTGGCACGGTGAACGTGACCATGCCGTTGCTCAGCCAAGGCATCATCGGTTCGCGCGTGCGCGCGGCCATCGCCGGGCAGCAGCAGGCTGAATTCCTGGTCGAAGCGACCCGCCGTTCGGTGGATCAGCAGGTGCTGACGTCATGGAATCAGGCCATCTCGTCGAACGACCAAGTGGCGACCGGGCAAAGAGGCGTCATCGCCGCCGAAGCCGCGCTGGAAGGTGTACGGCGCGGTTTCGCCGAAGGCTTCCGGTCGAACTTCGAGGTGCTGGACTCAGAGCAGCGGTTGCTGAACGCCCAGGTCATCGTCGCAACCGCCAATTATACCCGTTACATCAACCAAGCCAACCTTCTGGCCTATGTAGGCCGGCTCCAGGCATCGCTGATCGTACAGACCATGCCGGAGTATGACGAAACAGCCAATCTGGCCAAGCAGCGTCGCAGCCAGTTCGGTCCGTTCCAGACGGTGCTACAGCCGATCGACAAGGCCTTGCTCTTGCCGGGCCTCACCGCCCGCAGCCGGCCTGCTCCGGTGATTCCGGCGGCGACCGACGCCTCTGTCCGGCCTGCGGCCACTCCCGCACCCGACGGTGCACTGGGCACCACTCTGCCGGTCACGCAAAACGGCCGTCCGCCTCTGCCTGACCCTAAAAGCCGCCCGACACCTTGACGATGATGCCGGCCTCTCTCGCAGCTGTCCGACGGCACGAGAGAGGCTTACCTGGCCAGACCTGACCGTCGATGACAGGCGCCTTGTACAAATCACGGCTTCAAGACCGGCAAGATGACGCGTCGCTTCCATTCTGCAACGATGCGCAATGACCTTGTCTCACGGGCGGGATCGCCCCCGCATTGTATTCGTCATCAACTCCATCGGCAGCGGCGGAGCGGAACGTGCGCTCGGCACGATCTTAAGAGCGGGAGGCCACCGCCTCAAGCGCTACGAGGCGCATCTGGTGCTGCTGGATGATCTGCCCGAGATGCGGGAGATGTTCGCGCTCGATGGCCGCCATTGCCTGGATGCAGACGGGGGGCTGATCGCCAGCGTGGTCCGCTTGCGACGGTTCCTGCATCGTCTGCAGCCCGACCTGGTGGTTTCCTTTCTGCCTCGTGCCAATCTGGCGGCAGCACTCTCGGGTGGGCTTTGGCGACGGATCTTGTGCGAGCGGATGCACATGCGCTCGCACCTGGCCGGACGTTACCGGGGCTGGCGCCTGGCGATGATCCAGCGGCTGATGCGCGCCGCCTATGCCCGCGCGACACTGGTGCTGGGGGTCTCACAGGGTGTCAGCGATGATCTGGTGGTGACGTTCGGTGCGTCTGAGGATCGCTTGCTCACCATCAACAACCCCTATGATCTTGAACTGATCGCAGCCCAAGCCGCGAAGCCACCTTCCATCACGCTGCCGCCTGAATTCCTGGTGGCGGTCGGCCGCCTCGTGGCCGCCAAGGGGTTCGCCGACCTGATCCGGGCCTATGCACTTGCCGATCCAGCTTTGCCGCTCGTGATCCTGGGGGAGGGGCCGGACGGAGCAGCGCTGGCCGCGCAGATACAAGAAGCGGCCCTTTCCAACCGTATCCTGATGCCCGGTTTCCTTAGCGATCCCTGGTCAGTGGTCGCCCGCGCCCGCGCGCTGCTCTCCGCCTCCTATAACGAAG
>Ga0214501_1000018_pt1 | contig 14183 bp, 1 predicted proteins | sample G5R1MT_14_FD_206150 | JGI IMG/M metagenome (GOLD analysis project Ga0214501, IMG submission 206150) | Metatranscriptome of phyllosphere microbial comminities from switchgrass, GLBRC, Michigan, United States - G5R4_MAIN_12SEP2016_LR1... | ecosystem: Host-associated > Plants > Phyllosphere >... | reverse complement strand
GGGGTTTATTTTTTACAAATAAATAATTTCTAGATAAAATTGAATACAAATCATAATTATAAAACTTAAAAATTACGAAGAAATTAATTTGTTAAAAAAAACTTAAGCGAATCCAAATCCTTCAGAACATTCATGTATTGCTTTAAGAAGCATTTGACGAAGTTTATCATAAGTTTCATAAACAGGTAAATCTAATTGATTGAAACAAGTATGTGCGGATGGAAGACGATCTGTAGAACGATCTTCTTTGTGTATTTGGAATTTTTGTGTACCATTCATACCCTCTAACGTAGCAAAACCTTGTAATGGTACTTTAGATGTACCAGTAACGAATTGTAAAAATTTAGCTCTATCTGCTTGATCAAATGAACGCAATGCTCTCCAGAACCATTGTATTTGTAAAGAATTAGCTTGATATTTATGATATTCAGTGTTTGCTTTTAAATCATCAATATCTATGGTTGGTAAACCTGAGATCAATAATTCAAGTTCTTGCTCATTAAAAATAGAGATCAAACGTTTTGGTATTATCTCATAGAAGCCATCTAAAAATGCACTTAATTGTTTTTTAATTGAATAGGTCATCTTTTCTTGACAAACTAATCGCACATATTCACTTTTGTTCTCTTCTGTAACTGGAATATTACGACCATTTTCTTTTAAATCACGTACTTCAGTAACACCGAATTCTTGTACTTCAATACTAAATGTCAAATCTAAACCTAATTCACTTACATCATGTTCTAAAAAGTGAGCTAAACTTTGATAAAAAGTATAATCTTCAGATTCCATATCTGTATATTTTACTGATTTTCCTAAAATATGTTTATAAAATGATCTTGTGAAATAACAATCTAGTAATTTATTATCATAAATTGCTTTTCCGATAACATGTCCAACAAATTTGAAATATTGTAAATGATTTGAATTGCAATGAGAAGATGAATTAATCATATAAGTGACACGATCACCAGGTGAAGTACAGAATAAAGCATACATTGGATTAAATATTTCTCTTGAAATTATTGTATACCATTCTCTTAATAAACCACCAGCATCTTGACCTTCTTCATTTTCAAAAACGATGTAAAATCTATTTTTCCATTCTTCAGCTGATCTTCGATACAATTCTCTAAATGAATCTTCAAAAACATGTTCTCTGCGTACATGAACAGCTAAATCTTCTCTTCTACCACCTTCATCAAGTAAATCAAGCTCAGTACGGAAATAGCGTCTTTTAACATCAAAATCAAGTACTCTTGTATGATCAACAAGTACTGAAAATGGTCCATCAGATAATGGTGTAGTAGATTGACGCAAAATTTGATTTAAAACAATTTTATGTGTTTCGGCAAATTTCAAAAATTTCTCTGTATCTTTCGATAAAATTGTATTTGTTGCTTGATCACTTGCGATTATTGATTCATTTGGATCATTTATATTTTTATTTGCTGATGAAGTTGATGGAAAATCTGGATCACGATCACTTGCTAATAAATTATCTCTGCTATCTAATAATGGATTATTTTCATTTGTACGTTGTTTATTTTGATCTTTTTCACAAGCATGCACAAAGAAAAATGCTTCAACCGCTGGTTGTAAAACTAATACTGCATGATGGTCTGGTGCGTTTGCTAATTCTAACAGACAATCACTTAATGATTCCCATAATTCATTTAATTGTAATTGATTACTTAATGTATCTTTATTTTCTTCAGTTTGTTCTGCTTCTTTATTATCAATTTCCATTTGTTCATTAGCAGTATTTGCTTTAATGATATCAGTACTTGGATTTTCTACTGTTGCTTGTTCTGTTCTAATTATACTACTTCTATTTGAAATCATAGATACTAATGTTGCATGTTTAGCTGAAGTTTTTACTGATTCTCTTAATTGTATAATAACTTTTAAAACACGTAAAAAGAATGATTGAGATGATGTTTTGCAGGTTAAAGCAGTCATAGATGGTAATTGTACTTCTCTAATTGTTGGATTATGTTTTGTATTTAAAGCACCAGTTATTAAAATTGAATTTTTAGTAAAACGATCTTGAATAACACCTTTAACACGTTTGTTTTTATTAAATTTATCATCATCATTTTCACTACTTGTTGAAGGTTGCTGTTGACCATTACTTAAATTAAGGCGTTTTAATTCTTCAGATAAATTGTTAATGTGCTGGCAAACTGTTTGACCTAATTGACGAGCACCTTGTAAAAGTAATTTAAGCACAATATCTCTAATTTGAGGGTCACTTTGTGATAATTTTAATAAAACTAAAGTTGCGTCTTCAAGACCTTCTTCTGAGCAAGATTTAGATGTCAATACTTCTACCGCTAATTTAAGTTGTTCTTCATCAACGCTACATTTACGTTCTTTTGGTTTATTCGCTGATGATGTGCTTAATTGAGAACTTGATGATTGTTTTGGTTTGACTGAAGTTGATTGTTGAGCTTGTGATTCATTACTTTGTGCTATATTTACATAAGGTGTAGCAGTTGATGTTGATGGAATAGATTGTTGCTCAGCAGTAGCAGGTGGTAATGTTTTAGCTAAATGCGATAATAGACGCAATAATTTATCTGTTAATGAACTACTACGCTTTATGACTGGATGAGCTAAAAGACTAATTATTTGTGCTAAAGTAGACATTGGACCATTTTTATTTTGATTAGATAAATTACTAATATTACTTTCTGGGTTTGCTGCTGTAGGTGAATTGCTGTTACTACTTAATGAAGAAGCGATGTTGCTGTGTTTCGATTGACTCTTGCTACTTTTACCAGTATTGCTTACAAAATTAGAACGACCTCCAGCATTTTGTGAATCTAATTTAGCTAGTACATCCCAGAAATCATAATCTTTGTTTAAAATTTTATTTAAATCATCTTTTGAAGATGAACTTGAATTATTAGATGCAGATGTTGAGCTATTATTTGCATTAGCGTTACTATTTAATTTATTATTAATTTCGTTTTGATCTTTAATTGTGTCAGGTAAAAATTGATATGGAAATGATTTGGCTAAAGAAATTAAAGTTTCTAAGACATGCCTACAAACAATGTGTGCTGCTTGTGGATTAATTGTGATTTGAACTGATGATGATTTTGAACCACCATTTCTTTGTACTTGGAAAACATCTGTTCGGCAGCCAAGTGCTGCATCCATTGAAATTGACAACCATGAAGTTGATTGGTTATTTAAAGTAGTTGAATTGATATTGCTACTTGTTATTGAAATTTTTTTAGTTATTTTACTTATGTTGCTTGAAGAATGAATAGAGGAATTGACATTTGAGTTATTAAATTTAGTTTCTCTTGCTTTTTCCATTATTGAAAGTAGTGATTGAATAACCCATTGTCTAGTTGGAATGTGATTACACAAATTTCTAAGTACACGATGTAATCTAGTGGTGTTTAATTTTGGTTCGTCAACAAATAATAAAATAAGTAAACAAGAAAGTGCTTCATTATCAAGTAATTGTTTACACCTTGCTAGTTTTGAATTCATTAAACAACCGTTTGAATTGCCACGAACATTCGGCAAACCAGATACGTTAATTAAAATATTTGAATCAACACTATTTGGATTATTACTTATACCGGCGTTTGCTCTTGAAAATGGAAATGAGAATGTACCTTGAGGCATTGTGTGAACTGTATACCTTTGATTTCCACGATAGGAAGCATTTCTTAAAATTCGAGATAATGCATGACCAGCATGTGATGTTAGAAAACGTTCTTGCATGTGTATAGACATATGTCGATTTCTTTGTTCCTCACGCAACATTTGAGCTTCATTTACTAAATGATTTGGCAATATTTCTAATACACTATCATCTATATCAGTTAAAACTTGTCTGCGTAAGGCTAATGGCAAACCTTGAATAAAATCAGTGGGATTAACTGGGGCATCTGGATTAGAGCTTACTGCTGCATTACGTTGTTCACTATTATGTTGTGCAATTAATTCTTCTTGAATAATAGGTGGAAGTGCAGCTAGAAATTCTGGATTTAATTCGCTGTTTGTTATTGATTGTTGATTAGTTGTTGCGGAATTTGCATTGCTTGCTATTGAACTTGCAGAAGCTTCAGCTGCAGTACGTTGTTGCCTAATTCTTTGAGCCCTAAGTTGTTCAGCAATTACTTCCTGCCTTATATTTTCTGGTAAGGCAGCCAAAAATGATGGATCAATTCCTTCTGGTATTTCTTCAGCATTTGAACTTGTTCCACTAGTTGATTGCTGTTGTTGCTCATTAGAAGATGATGCGCTAGCAGATTCAGTATTTGTTATTCCTTCATTACTACTAGCTTGTGTTTGATTAGAAATTTCAATAGTATTGCTTGGTTCTGGAGTATTTTCTTCTTGATTTCTATTTGATGTTTGACGTTCAACATTGCTTGAGATTTCCATTTCTTGTTCAGTTGAAATTGTTTCTTGACAAGTCATTTCAATAGGATCACTCGTTGATTTATCTGCTTGTTGATCAGTTAAATTACCTTCAGTTGTGCTAGCCTGAGCTGCAATTTCCATTTGCTCATTTTCAGGTAAAATAGCATGTTCCTGTGGTTGAGATACATTTTGCTGTTCAAGCATACTTCTTGCTGTAGTGAAAACAATATTGGGTTGTTGTTCTTGCTCATTAGTAGTTGTTGGCGGAAATGTAAGTTCTTGGAATATAATTGAATCAACATTTGTAGTTGATTCAACATTTGAGCTATTTTGCTGTTCTGTATTAGCACTTTGTGATGGATTTGGGTTAGTAATTGGAGCATTTTTTTGTTGATTAGCAGTTGTTTGAGCACGCAATAATTCATTTTTACGATCTTTTTCAATCATCTCTTTGCGTTTTTCTTTACGTTCAAGCATTTCTTCGTCACGATATTTTTCCCAGGCGGCAATAATATCTGGTTTGAGATTTGCGATGCAATCATGCATTGAATCACCATCTAATACTTTACTTTCTTCAGTCCATCTGGTGATTGCTGTTGCGATTGAGCTAAGCATTGAATTATCATTTGATTCTGGACCAATTTGTTGATCATTCCAATTATTTGAATTTAAAAATTGATAATCATTAGAAGTAAAAATTAAACGCGCTGGCTGAATGGCAGCATTTGTAAGTTGTAAAAGATTTTGTGATGGACCAAGCAAACGTTGTAAAATAACAGGTGGATTTGAATGAGCACCGTGTAAATTAGCGATTGGTGCATACCAATTTTGTTGTGGTAAAGTAGCTGGGTGAGTTGTTGGAAATGCTGATCCCAATCCAGCTTGACCTTGTGTTGGCATTTGGCTACGATGTATTCTTGATTGACGACTTGAACGATAACCACGTGGTAAAATGGAAGCACTAAATTGATTTTGAGGTGCATTTACTGAGTAAACATTGTCACTTGAACTTCTTGATAATAGTGGATGTACAGCTGAAACAGTATTCGGACCAGGTGGTATACTTGGCTGAGATGCATCTGCACCGTTTGTATGCTGTTCACCTTCAAGTAAATGAACAATATCATTGTATCTGTATGGAGCATCAGTAACCATTCTAGGAGAGTTTTCATCCTCTAATTCCCAAATTAAATTATCTTGAACTGCGTATCTTAAAACGAAATCTTCAAGCTCTTGATTTTGATTATTTGATTGACTGTAACCTACACCACCGATTTCCATATCTTCATCATTTTCATCTTCTTCTTCATCTGGATGATCTTCATCTTCATCTTCTTCATCTTCTGAGTGGTCTTCTGCATCCTCATCATGATCTTCATCTTCTTCATCGTTTTCATCTTCTTCATCTTCATCAATTTCTGAAGAGCCATCTGTTTCAGTTTCAATTGCATTAATTTGGTTATCAGCTTGATGTGTTTGACTTGAAGGATCATATTCTTCATCTAATGGTGGAATCGTGTCTTCAACCATTGGTTCTGCGATAGATACTGTCTCAACGGAATCATTTACTTGGTTAACATCTCTGGAACGAATTACATTTAACATTGAACGTTCATCTTCATTTGATTGCACATTTGAATCGAAAGCATCATTTACATCCATCAATAGACTATTTAAAATGTTTAAACGATCTGAAATTACAGATTGAATTATTGGTGTAGAGCAGCTATTATCATTTGAAATCTGTTGCTGTGCTATACTACTATTACTAGCATTATTACTATTATCAACATTGTTGTTCGATTGTTGCTGTTGATTTGATACTAATTGTGCAACATTTGAAACTTGGTTTGAATCATTATTATCACTCTGAATACCAGTTGATTGATCATTTTGATCTAATGTAGTGCGACTTTCAGCTGTTTCTAAAGTTGATTGAACTTGATCATTTTGATTGTTTGCATCATTAATTGATGATTGTTGAACAGAATTAATTGTATTGCTTGTTGTTCCTGCTCCATTGATTGGTAATTTATTTTTCTTTTGATTTAAAAGCATTTGATTTGTTGGATGATGAATAGCACGTGATAATGTTTCTAAAGGTTTTAAAACTGTATTCATTGTTACAGCCATATGTGGTGATGAAAGATCTAATGAATGTGAGACACGTGCCAAATCAATAAACAAGCCTTTGCGAAATATTATTGAATTTAAACCAGAAGTTAAATTTCTCATTGCTAAACTTTGATTGGCAGCAGAATTATTGTTTTGGATTGATGAATAAGAATCAATCATTGTATTAATAATACCAGTTAATGCTTGTATTCTCGAATGTTTTTCATTTGATTCGGTTAAATTTAATGCCCTTTGTAAAGCAGCTTTTATTTCAGTAATTAATTGAACTTGTGCATCCAATGAATGAGTGGAGCTTGCTAATGAAACAATTAATAATCTAGCTAATGCTGGACTATCACGATCGCCAACAAATTGATTATTTGGTAAAAGATTATCTAAAATAAATGCTAACGCACTACAATCTTCATTAACATAATCAGATTGACCAGCATGAAATTGATGATCAGTTATTAATTTAGCAACCACATTATATGATTTAACTAATTCTGCTAAAATTCTCATTATTACAGATTGTGAAAATAATAAATCATCTTTTCTTTGAAAAACTAAATTACTTGTTTCCAGAATAGGTGTTTGTTTAATTGAAGATTTATTAGTTGTATTATTTTCTGTTGATGAATTATTCTCATTTATTATATTACTTGAAGTTGATGATTGCTGCTGTTGTGTTTGTTCTGTTTGCATTTGTTCAGAAGCATTTTCATTTAAATTATTACTTGCAATTGGTTCATTTGTATCCATTGATTCAACTTTTGTTTTAACTGAATAAATTGAGCTAGAAAAATCCTCTTCAGTTAAAATTGTCTTTACTGTCAATGCATTTAATAGATCACTAATCACTTCTTTAACAATATTTGTTGGTTGCGGTGTTATATTTGTGCCTTTTGGTGCTAGAACTCTTAATATTTGTACTGCATTTGGTGCTAATAATCGTAAATCTTCATCTTCTTTCTTTGTAATCATACTGTGAAATTGTATTCTAAAAATATTTTTTGCAATTTCACTTAGTAATTTACTATCACGACAAGCAGCTGGACCAAAAACTCTTAATTGATAATGCATTTCACGATAATTACCTAAAGATGATGCCCATAAAGATCTTAATACCTTTTCCATTGTTTGTTTTAAAGTAACTGGATCTTCAAAAATGTGTCGTATAATTAAAGTTGCTAAAGAAATAAATTCAGTAAATTCTGATTGTTGTGTTGCCTTAAGCAAACATTTAATACCGCCTAATTCAGCAAATGATTTTGACATTTCATAATCTCTTGTAATGCGTAAAATTAATCTCATAACTGCTTGTAATGCTTCAATATCAACAGGTATACTTAAAAAACTAACACAAGCTCTTATTAAACTTAAATTTTGTTGTGCATTAAGCTCTTTAACTACTTTATATTTATTAATTAATATTGAAGATTTTTGATTTTGGTTTGTTGATGATAAGGAATCTTCAGCTATATCCATTGGCATTGATTCAGTTATATTTGGTTCATTTATATTTGATTCATTTGTTGCAGTTTGTGATTGCTGTGCTGCTGATTCTGTGCAAATATTTTTATTACTTTGACTACTACTCGCAGTACTATTATCATTAACAAACATTATTGGTCGATAAGTTACTGATTCTTCATTAACTTGTAACATTATTGAAAATTGCACACAATATTTTCTTCTATTAACTAAAAATCGAACATGATTTTCACCTGCACAATAAGCATCATCAATTGTTTTATTATTTGCTGGTGCATATGGAGTCCATTTACCATTACGATCATCAAAATATTTCCATTGACGTTTTTGCATTGATAAAAGTGGAGCTCTACGTTTAGATGCGATTGCTGCTTTATCATAAAGATCAATTAATAAAATTACTGGTGCTAACCATTTTGGTGTACTCATTTTAGATGAATTAGAGAATTTAGATTTATTTAGACTTGGATCATTTAATAAAATAAGAATATCTTGAGCTGAATCTAATAACATAATTAAAGAATCAATGAGATTACTTTCTTCAACGTATTGTGCACATTCATTTTTCTTTTCTTCAAATAATAATGAAAATAAATGAATTCTTGATGCTGCTTTTGCTGCTTCTGGTATTTGGCTTATTTGTAATGCCCATTCAGCTAATGATTTACGATCTGAACTTGTCAATGGTTTTGAGCATTCTAAAAGTTTATTTACACAAGTGAAAATTTCTTCAATTAATTGTTTTAACATTTTTTTAGTCCAAGCTTCACCATTACGTTTTGAAACAGCTAATAAGATATCACATACACGATGCACAGTTTGTGGTAAAGTATCTAATAATTTAAGACATCCAGATAATAAACTATTTGTTAAGCTATCCATTAACTCTTTTGGCAATGGTTCATAATTTTCACTTGCTTGCTGTTGTTGATCAATTGAAGTTTGTGAAGCTGCAGTTTCACCTGTTAAAATTTTATTTTCATTTTTAGGTTGCTGTTCATTAGATAAATCTAATTGTGGTTGTGCTTCTTGATTATCACTACCAATTAAATTTATTAAAATTGTTTCAGCAGTAGAAATGTTTGTACTTGAGGTTTGTGGTGTTGTTGTTTGCTGATCTACTGTTGCGCTGCTAGCACTTGCTAAAGCATTCTCATCAGATGGATTAGAAGCACTGTCATTTAATGAAATTGCAATTGCTCTTAATACTTGATCATCTTCAGACATATCTAAGCCAGCATTTGGTCTTTCTAATAAATATTCAGCTGCTTGTTCAATTGAATGCGTATGTAAAAATGCTTCAATCGCAGATTCTCTTTCAAAACCCATATCAACTAATTGATCAATTTGTACACGATTATATTCAATATTTTCTACTCTATCACGATTTCTAATTGCACCACTTCTAACTAAACCTGCAGATCTAGCTGAAAATTGAGGACGATTTAATGATGAATCTGAACTTGGATTTGTAATACCACCTAAACCTAAATTACGAATTTCGGTATTTTTAGAATTATTTGAATTTTCAGCTGAAATACTATTTAAAATAACTGTTTCACCACGCAATAAATGACAAAGTATAACTAAAATTGTTTCAGAAATGTGTTCGCCATAAATTTTAAGTGGTTTTCTGTTCCAAAGATGCATTATGCAATCAAATGTTTTCTTATGTATTTGCTGTAAATATTTAATTGGATTAAATTTATTAGCATTATTTGAAGAATTAATTGATGAATCAGTTGGTATTGTATGCTGTGATTCAAGTACCATTCTAGGATTGACCATTTTTTCTAATAACATTAACCAAGAATCAAGAAATTCACCTACACCTTCAGGTAAATTAGGATGTTCTAAGCCTTCTTCAATTGGTACTTTACCTCCTTGTGTTAAAGCCCATCTAAAAGTTTCAAAGAAAGCATCTTGACCACCACACTGTACAAAACTTTGTAACATTAAATGATAAGGAAATTTACGTTCATCGAAAAGTAGCGGTGATGTAAAACCAACACAACAGATGTAAAATGTTAATCTAAATTTTGGTGTTGGTGAAATTGGTGGTACCCAACTTAATGCATTACAAATTAATTTAGTTAAACTATTTGCAACATTAGTTACATAAGGTACTTGCACCATTGGAGTAATATTAGAATGATTACGCTGTCTTCTTAATGGTATATTAACGCTTGCTTTAACTAAATGATTAAATAATTCAGCTAAAGCTCTACCTAAACGTGATGCACTTGTTAACAAAGTTTTTATTTGCTTTGTTTCTGGTGATAACTTATTTGATTTTAATCTTGATCTATAAGTGTTTAAAATAATTTTGGCAAATTCAACTTGAGTTTTTGTATTTTCAATTGATTCATCAACATTGAATTGATTAACATTGAATTGTGTTGATTCGTCAATATCCATTTGACTGCTACTTGTTGCTGTTGTTTGTTGTTGTATTGTTGCGGTATTATTATCATTTAAACCAATTGTACTTGCTTGTTGTGGTACGGTGCTTGTTAATGGTAAAGTTGTACTTGGTTGCGCAAGAATACCAGAACTTGTTCTTCTTATTTCACTCGTACTTGTTTCTTCACTACTACTTAATAAATTGGTTGTTTCATTTGATACTTCTTTAGTTAATGATGCTAAGCGTTCTAATTGATGCTGACCGAATTTGGAATAATTTGAATTGTTATTCTCTGAACAAAAAGCTAATAGAATTGTACTTTCCCAAACTAACGATGTATACAATTGACCAAGCTCTTTTAAAACACTTTGACCGAGTTCAGAACCCCAATGAGTAATGCAGATATTGCGCACTTCATTTTGTTGGCAACGTGTAAGTATAATAAACATTGCAATATAAGCATGTGCTGCTGATAAATTATGTAATAGTGGTGTTAAATTAGCTGATTGCAATGGATCAATATTATTATAATTTAAATTATTTTGACATAATTCAGAAGCTTTAACTAATTCTTCAAGTAAAACCGAGCCTCCAGGCTGGTCCAATGGAATATGTAATGGTTTTAATTTGTCTAGAACTTTTTGTAAACAAACAAGACCTTGTTTAAGTACTTCTTTTTCTTGTGATAAACTTAAAATTGATTTACAAACACTTCCTAATGAGAAGCAAGCTTGTGATAATGGAAAATCAATTGGTAAATTTGGTAATTGATGTATCATTAAAAGTGGTTCAAGACCTTTTTGCTGTACAAATTCTCTACAATGATCTTCAGTATTATTATTAGATAAAATTGCATCTAAAAATTTCATAACATGTAAAATATAATCTACTAATGGTACAACTTGTTGTTGTTTATTATTAACAATTAATGGTGTACTATTATTTGCATTTAAATTATTATTATTACTACTACTATTATTACTATTTAATAAATTTTGAGTTTGATTTGATTGTAAAATTAAATTTGTATTATTACTATTACTATTTTGATTTAAATTATCTTCATTTGATGCATTCGATACTAAATCAGTTGCACTTAATTGTGATTCACTAGCTGTAATTTGATCTGAACTTGGTCCACTAGCATCCACATTGATTTGACTTCCATTAGCTTGGTTCGGTTGATTTGTTGGTGTAGCAGTATCTTCTTCTTCTTCATCATCATCGCCTGAACTATTACCATCGGCTTGATTATTTGGTCTAGAATTAGTTGATTGACGATTTGTTTCTGCATTTTGTAATTGATTATTTGTTTTGTATGGTAGTTTAGATGTACATATAGTATCTGGATCAGAGCCTAATTTACATAATTCTTTTAATAAATTAATAATAGCTGCAATAGCGCTTTGTTTTAAGCTTGGTAAATGTCTCATTAATTCGTCCATTGAAACGCCTAAATTAATTGATGTATCACCCATAGGATCATTCGATCTACGTCTACGCATTGCTGGTAAATATTCAGGCGATAACAGTACTCTGAAAATTTTATCGAATGGTTTAAATGATTTAAAAGATTCTAAACCTCTTGTATTCAAACATAAAGCACTAAAAACGTTTGGCAGTGATGCTAGAACCTCTTTTGTAGCTGGAATATCTTTGGTTAATAATGCATGTAAAATAACGTCAGTTAAACCATTCTCTTGCAAAGATGACAATAAAGATGGTTCCTGAAAAACGTAAACTGTTACTACATCAGTTGCTAGCATAAATAATGATGGACCATAATATTCTGCATTACTTATAATATGTTTTAATGATTTAGGTAATGAGCCGTCCATTAAATGACGAATACTATCTGAGAATGCAGCATCTTGTATTGCTTTCTTTAAAAAATTAAGTATTGATTTTAAAACAGCTGTCCTTTGTGGATAACATTGTAATTCTTTATTCGTTGCTTTCTGTTTCTCTAATTGTATTTCTTGCTGATCAGCTAAAATTTGTTCTTCTTTTGAAATTGCAGAAACTGAAGCGTTTGCTGTTGATGCAATTGCGCTCGTATTATTTTCATTATCAACTTCCATCGTTTGATTTTCAGCAGCTTCTAGCTCACTTAAAATTAAATCTTGTGAATCTCTACGTTTTACTTTGATTTCAAATGGTTGATCTTTCCTGCACATGTTAACATCATATTCTAAACGATCGATAAAAACATTTAAATCCGCATGTGTGTGAAATGCAGCCATTTCTAGATTTGTAATTAAATCAATTACACGTACTGCACGTGTTACAAATGTAATATGCTCTGAATCAGTACCTCTCCAACTAATTACTTTTAATAATGAATCAATCATACCGCAACTAACTAATGCTTCACCGCCGCTTTCATAATTGGCAAGATGATAAAGAAAAGAGAATAATGCTGTTGCAAATGATAAAGTATATTGTTCAGTATTATTATCAATTAAAGCTTGTATACAACTTCTAACTAAAGATGGTAAAAATCCGTGATAAGAATTTGCACCAGTTATATCAATTATACTATTTAATTTGGTTGTATGATCTAAATGTATACCAGAAGTTAACGTTCTTATTGCAGCAGCTTTTATTTCTAATAAATTATTATCTTTTAGTTCAAGTACTTCAACTAGTTCTTCAATAAATCCATTATATAAAACATTAAAATTTTCTTGCATAGTCATAGCATTTGAATAAACAATTATTGATAATGCTTGTAATCTTGCCTGTACACATTGTAAACGTTTACGATAATTTGAAAAATAATGAGCTAATCTTAAATGTGTAAATAAGAGCATTTGTTTTTCTTTGGGCACATTATATGTTGAAATTAGCTCTTCCATTAATTCAGCCAAAGTACGATTTGTAATTTGGTCAACATTATCAATATGTATTGTATTTAATAAAATGCTTGATGTTGGCTTACTTGCTATTTTACTTGGCAATTGTTCTTTATTTTGTTGATTTGTTGTTTCATCATTATAAAATTCAAAATGTAATGTAGTTGCACTTTGTGGATAAGCTGATCTATCTAAATCTTGACAACATTCAGCTAAGCCAAAACCATTTTCTTTACCACCCCAACTATCAGCTAAATGATTCAATCTTGATAAAAGACAGATTTTTTTCTCTGGACTTAATCTGGTTATAAAATTTGATCTTTTACTAAATACGTAAAGTAAATTGAGTACGGCCAATACTATTTGCATATCACTTGAAGAAAGTAAAGTTGTCAAATGTTCCATTGAACTATAGACATGTTTTGAGAAACTATGTTCAATTAATAGTGATGTGAATGTGATTATATTAATTAAAAGATCTTTATCTTTTTCATTCTCTTTTAGATCACATGGTAATGTCCATTGATTTTCTTTTTCTTTATGTACACATCTTTCCATAATTGAATCGAAGTAATCGAGTACATCGATCCAATGGTATAATTCACATTTACCATAATTCCAACTTTTAATATTTCTTAATGACACTAATAATTCGTCTTCATTACATGATTTTAAATGTTCAATTAATTGTTTACAATCACTAGGCACTTCAGACAAACTCTTTTTTAATTTTGTCTTGTCAATCTTCATTTTTGAAATTTGAAAGGCCTTTCAGTTAAATAATAAATATACGATTTTTTAACGTATATTTACTATTTTTTAAAATTTAAAATTGAAAGGCGATTTTTATTTAGTTTTTTTATGCGTTTGGTATGCAAAGTAGAAAATTTTTGAAAAATTAATTTTTAATTAGAAAAATAATC
>Ga0214501_1000015_pt1 | contig 15487 bp, 1 predicted proteins | sample G5R1MT_14_FD_206150 | JGI IMG/M metagenome (GOLD analysis project Ga0214501, IMG submission 206150) | Metatranscriptome of phyllosphere microbial comminities from switchgrass, GLBRC, Michigan, United States - G5R4_MAIN_12SEP2016_LR1... | ecosystem: Host-associated > Plants > Phyllosphere >... | reverse complement strand
TACCAAAGAGAATGCGCGGACCCTCTTTCGTTCCACGTGCGGCAATTGTCCGTCCGTTCCTGCATCTCTCTAGTCCAGGGGTTGTTGTCCGAATGACTCGCATATGCCAGCTTGATCGCTGGTTCGCTGACCGCTCCATGTTCGTTGTGCGTCGCGCACCACGGCTAGCCGTGCATTCGTGCGCCGACGAGAGCAACACTCCATGGCGCATCATTCACATTTACCGGGTTGTGCTCACTGGAAAGTAGCACTCGTGCAATTAGCCCTACACCTACCGAGTGTAGAGACTGTTCAGATTGTAATGCTATCTCGTCACGTAGATGCCCCGCCGAAACGCCCTTGACGCCTTCATTACCCTCTATACGCCCGACCTGTACCATGTCATGAAGCAAACCACAATGAAAAACAACGTTATACCAGCCGCTATTGTGCCATTAGGAGTTGACCTCGGCGAACCATGTCCGTAGCAGACTCGCAAGCGCTCCAGGTAGATCCTCGAGATTGTGCACTATGAGGTAGTACTGGAACGGGAAGGTGTCGAGGTAGTACTCGGTCTTGATCTCGTCGTTGCCCAGGAAGCGGACTTTCTTGAGATTCAAGACGCTTTGACTCTTGCCGCCGTTCGCCTTGAGAATGCCACTGTTACCATTACCAGTGTTAGGTTGGGGGATGGACGTCTTGGGTGCAGACGTGTCGTCCATGATGATGAAGACAATCATGATGCGCTCATCAAGTGCCTCGCGCAGGAGAATCTTGATCTCCTCGTGCGCCGCAGAAGGCGTGAGACCGTCCGACAAAATCAAGGCGAGCTGCCACAAATCTTCTGAGCCCCGGCTGCCGCCCTGCTGCATGCGCGCCTGGCGGAAGCGCTCAATAGTCTGTCGAATGAGGAGCTGGATGTCCGTGTAGTCCTGGCCAAATGAGAATTTTTGTAGTACCTTGGCACCAGCATCGTGCGAGGCAAATGGCTCAGCAAACTCGTGAGCCATGAAAGTGTTGGCTCCGAAGCCAAGAACGCCAATCTGGCCAACTTCCAGCATTGTCAGCGCGCGCGACACCATGACGAGAGATTCGAGGGCTAGCGAGCCAGCACTCGAGTCTCCCATACTCTTACTGTCGTCCACACAGAGCATGATTTGGTAGGTCCGCTTCGTGGGAATCGCTCGGCGCATCCAGATCTTGTCGCGCTTATAGCTTGAAGCAATATATGGAATGATGCGCTTGATGTTCAACCTCTTGCCTGTGCGGAACGAGCCAGACAGCTTTGTGGATTGGGATGGTGTCAGGATTAAACGTAGCTGGGACGTCAGAGATAGTGACAATGGATGCGTCTTGGTCTGGAACGTGGTCCATTGCTGAAGCGATTCGTCAAAGTCTCTGAGTTGGCCCGGATCGCTGAGATGAGTAAGATCAAGCTGGTACGAGGTTTCCTGGATCGTATCTTCCACGTCTTCATTAAGTGGTGCTCCATTGCTAGGTGGCGTGGTGTCACGGTCAAAGTCGCCCTGCCTAGTAGACACACCAGTACGGTGGTCCTCACGCGCAGCCTCCTGCGGTGGTTGGTCTTCAGGCTTGGACGTCTCTGACATGTCCATCCTGTCAGCTCGGTCGTCAGAGTCAAGTGGCTCTTCCTCCTCTTCCGGCATGATCTGGTTGTTGGCCGGCTGCTCCTCATCGTCGATAGCCATGGACTCATCAATTTTTTGTCCATGTTCTTCATTTGCTGTGCCCATAGCCTGAGTCTCTGCAGCCTCATCGTCGTTCTGAAGATGCTGGTACTCATGAACAGCAGACTCTTGCTCAGCGTCATTGCGGGGTTCGTCGGTGTTGTTCTCTTGAGCCTCCTTGATCTCCCGACGCTGCCTGTGCCACTTCTCCATTGCATCACCAAGTGCCTTAAATGGCTGAGAGATGGCTGAGTCGCGCAATTCATCAGCATCAGCTTGTGTGGGTTGATCCTGTGTCTTTGAAACACTTCCTTTGTCACCAGCAGACTGGTCCTGGTCTGTGGCGTTATCGCCCGTCTCGCCAGCGTCGCGCTGTGCAGCACTGTCATCGGCACCGTCCTGGTTATCGTCGTTGTCCGCGTTCTGGTCCTGACCACTGCTCTTGATATCACTTGGTACCGTGTTCTCGTTGCTGGCATCGGCATCGTCGGTTGAAGGCATTTCGTGCTTCTCTTTATCTTCGTCCATGGGATCCTCCTCCAAGTCAGTGGCCTGCTCATCTTCCTGCACGTTGGTCTTGTCTTCGTCGCCTGCTTCTTCGTTCCCCTCTTCTTCATCCTCCTTTTCCTCATCACCGGGGACCATCTCAATCTTGTCTTCACCGCCTTCTTCACTGTCCAAGTCTCGGTCCTCGGCTTCGGCCTCGTCCCCTTCTCCTTCATCCTTGTCGACGTCTGACAGCTTGTCAAGTTCATCGTCGCTGATAGATGACATGTCATCTTCGTCGTTGCCGTCAATGTCCATGTCATCGGGCAGCGCGAGCGCCTCCTGCTCCTGGACATTTTGGTCTTGTCGGTTGATGTCCTCTTGCAGTTTTATATCTTCGTCCTGCTCGGCGCCCATCTCATCGCCAGCTTCGTCGTCATCGTCGCCACCTTGTTCGGGATCATGTTGTTCCTCGTTGCCATCCTTGTCATCTTCGGCAGCCATTTGCTCATCCTTCTTCTGTTGACCCTTGGCTTGCTCGCCCTGCTGGTCCTTCTCCGCATCCTCCTCATTCTCGCCATCCCACATCTTCTCATCTACAGCAGAAGGGTCTAGATCATCAACGTTGCCAGCTTCCTCGTCCATATCGTCGCCCTCTTCATCCTCGTCACCAGACTTATCATCCTTTTCTTTCTCATCCTCTGGTCCGGCGTCTTCCTCCATGTCAGCTGCGAGTTCCTGGTCAGCCATGTCCACCGCGTCTTGCTCCTCCTCCAGCTCTTTGTTGGGCTCTTTGTTCGCCTCCTGCGCCAAGTCTGTAAGATCTTCATCAGGCTGGACATCTTTGCTGATATCCTCGGCCCCCTCTCCTTCGCCGAGGCCCGTGCCGCTCTCGAGCTTTCCAGTCTCGCCAGACGTCTCGTCCGATTTCTCCTGAGGCGTGCAGAAACCCTGTCCAGCAAGCTGGATGAAGCTCTTGCTGATGGTAAAACCGAGCTTACAGGTGGACAGATGGAGGTTGCAGTACTTTTGAACGGTCTTGAAGCAAACGTTCTGGTACTGTTCGATAATCGGCGCAACAACAGCGAGCAGGGATGTGGCCACCTTATTGACATCTGGACTCGCGAGGTTGCACGCCTTGAAGACTGTAATCGCCTCACTGATGCTTTTCTCAACCTGGTCAATGTGAAGCGCCTTGGCAGCAGAAGAGATAGCATCGTTGTGTTTAGCTAGCCAGCCGAGTTCTTCGGCGTCAGTCGGGAAAGCTGCAAGTCCTTTGTGAAACTTCTCGATCGCTACAAGCATGCCGTCGCATAAGCGTTGGCAAGACTCGGCGAGCTCAGTCAAATCCTGCTTGATGGTGTGGCCGTTAGCAGCATCAGTCATGCTGACAACGGCCCATCCTCGAACCTGTTCAAGAATGAACGCAATGTCAGGGTGCTCCGTAGTGGCTTTGTCCAAAGCCTTTCGGAAGCCGTCAAAAATTGATATGATGTCTGCTTCAATATCGAGTTGCTGCTCACTCGTTAGGCCAGCTGGCAGCAGAGTGCAGCTTTCAAGTTTGTTTTTGGATAAAACTATTTTATCAAGCCACGTCTGCAAGAGTCGTTCGACGCTCCTGTTATCCGACTTGCCGAACTTGTTGTGGATCTCGATCAGCTGCAAACTGACCGGGATGATCTGCGAGAGCCATGCAAGACGTTCCGACAAGTTGCTCTGGGTTGTGCTGACCTGAACTTCTGTCCCGGAACGGAGCTTGGAAATGTTTGAGATATGCAGCATTGTGTTCGAGAGCGCCCTCTCATGCGTGGCTACAAGAGTGAGATGTTGTCTTTGACCGAGCACGACATGTAGGACACCCTCGACAAATCCCACACTCCTGGCGATTTCGGCCTGAGTGAGGTCGTCCGAATGACTCTGTGCCGCTGCTCTTGCGCGAGGAACGAGATCGAGAATCTTGTGGAAATAGTATTCGCAAGCGGAGAATGTCGGGGTGCTTAGGGTAGAGAAAGGCGATGAGGTGCTCAGAACAAGAGGAAGAGTGGCTTGTTTGTTCAGAGCGACCACACCAAGGTTGTAACTAAAGCCCATTTGTCTCATGTCCTTCAGTACCTCTGCGAATAGCTTGCGCTTTCTGGATTTCAGATGCTTGACAAGATTCTTGTTCTCATCTGTCAAGAAGGGGGGAGTTTCTTTACGTAGCTCAGCAGCCGACGTCTGCAAGTTGGATAGGAATGAGTCGATGGCGGCAACTGCATCTATGCTATTCTCGGGAAAGCGCATCATTTTTGTCATGATTTCGATTGTTCGGCGGGAGTTCGCCAGGCGCTTGTGTTTATCCGTCCACCGCTTGATGTTCTTCTGGCATGACCTGCCAGCGGAGTCGTCGATCATAAGCACACTGGGATCATTACTTGAGCTTTCTTGCTCAAACGCGACTTCTTCATCAGGCAAGCCCTGTTCAATGACAGATTTCATGGGTTGGCTGAGGACTTCCCGGAATTTTCGCACAATGCGGAAGAGCTTATGGTGGCTCTTACGGGCACTCTCTCGTAATGCAACAATGTTGGTATCCTTCCAGCTGGCAAGCAGAAGCACGTCCTTCATCTGCTTGTCGATAGGCGCTCTGCCAGTGCGGATCAGCTCGGCGACGGATCTGGAGAAGCGGCTGTGATACGCCACAAAATTGTGTACGCCATCCCTGATAACTGTCATGGAAGGCTCGTCTGCCACCAACAGGTCCAACTGACTGAGCAGCTGTTTGAGAAGCTCGAGGCGTCCAGAAAATTGGCCCACAGGGGCAGAAGAGAAGTAGAACTCGAGCTCGACCAAAAGCTCGCGGGCATGGCCCGTGACATCGCCGCCATCACGCACAATACCCATAGGCCCTGCAATGATGGCCTGATAGGCGACGAACCACCAAGCAGAGGCATCCTTTTCCTGCTTTTCTACCTCCATATCGAAGAGCTTGCCCCATGTTGAGAGCTCAAGTCGTCGCCAACTGATGAGCATATCCGTGAGGCGGTTGTGCAGTGGTAAGGCACCATAGACGTGGCTAGCCCAGCCGCCAAATTGCCACTCATACACGAATGCATGTAATTGCTCAACCTTTGGAATAATCATAGCTAATGAGTCTGAGTGACTCATTTCAGTCACCTTGTCGCAGGCAGCGATGACTTCGACAAGTGGCTGCATATGAGCGATTTCATCCATCTGTTGAAGTTGTTGAAACTTGGTCCGGATGTCGTTGACGATGGCCACAAGCTTTCGAGCTTCTAGAATATTGCAATCTGTGTAAAAATTGTATCCCTTCGGCAAATCTGTAGAGATGAACTCTTGGTATTTTTCATCAAGCATCCACAACAGCGCAGGCAGCATTCTGCGGTCATCCGGCTGGACTTTGTCCTCAGCAGCCGTCTTCCTTGCGACGAGCGTGACAAGCGATTTGATGCTTTCAGAAGGCTGCTCGGGCTGAACGAAGATGCTTCTGTGCAAGCTAGCGATCTTGATAGCAAAGCTGCGAGCATCGCGGGTTACGATGTCCTTAGATTGCGGATGTGCTTGGTCGTCCTCACCAAAAGTTGGGAAGAGCTCGTGGAACTCCTCTTCTTCTTTTGCCTCTTCTTCGGTTTGGCCTGCGCGATATCTGTACATGCTTGTCTTGTTCTCTTCAGCCCTGCGGTCAGCTTCGAGTTGTTTAGTCCATTGCTCGAAAAAGCCATGCACGGCTTGAAAGACAGCATGCTTAACCGTATCAGATAGAGCAGCCCGGCCCTCCACGGCTTTGCAAGTGCCCACCAGCGCGAGATACTCCAGACTTTGCGGAGAAGCGATGTGCCGATCGGCGGTACCAGTGCCTAGGAAGGGAACAAGGTCAAGAAGTGTGCCAGATGAGGTATCCCTTTCTTCTGCAGAAACTGTTAAGGCTTGGCCTCTCAGTGAAAGACCGATCTCCAAACAATGAAGCATGCCCACTATAGGCACGGTCATATCTTCGTAAGCAACGAAGCGAGTCTGGAGACGATGAATGATCTGAAGAACGTTTTCAAAGACCACGTCCAGCTGTTGAGTGGCACTCTCTGAACCATGCCAGTGCTCGCCGAGCACAACAGCGAGATCGGCACCAAGAATAGTTTTCAAGAGGCTGTTGAACTCATTTTGGAGCTCAGGAAGCTGCGATCGAGTTGGTCTGTACACGGTCTGGACGGCTGTAGGACGATCGCCAAGTTGACTGATATCTTGTCGCACTATATCTGCACGAAGGTCTGCGGACTGTCCCATGTGCAATACAGAAAACTGTTGCAGAGCCACGAGATGGCTCGTGAGCTTGGCAAGCAAATCTTCGTAGCTCTTCAACTCCACGAGCGGTCGGAGCTGAGGGTCAAAGGTCTTGTCCGGGACAAAGATCTTGATCATGGCCACTGCAAACTGGATCCAGGCACTGGCGAGATAGACTCGGCCGTGCGTCGTGGCACCATCTGCGGCCAATAGGGACACAAAGGCTGGAATAAAATGTTGCTGACTGATCCCTGACAGCTGATCGAGCTCCAGGGGCGCAATCAACGTAACCACTTTCGTGATATCGAATGCGATGCCTCTCTCTGTCATGCTAACCATTCTGAGGAGCTCGATCTTCTCGGATGTGCCTAATCTTTGAGCTGAGCGAAAAGCGGCAGCGAGATTGGAATCGTACATATCCAAGACTGGTAGCATGATAGTCCACAAAAGATGAACTAGTTGTTGTGAATGGTCCTCCGTTATAGTCCGGGAATGGGCAGCAACCTGCTTTGCGAGGAGAGGTACTTCCAGTTCAATGGAAGCCAGTCTATTGAGGTCCGCAGAGTCAATTTTTTCTAGTCGGGACATGATCTGCGCGGCCACGCTTCGGTTCCATGGGCGCTCTTGTCTGTCATTCCCAAGCATCGTGTCAAGAGACTGCAAATACTTGGACAAAGGCGTTGCGCTCTGAATAGACATTCTATTCGCAAGTGACACGTCCGACATGAGAACGACATCACTGGTCAAGGCCGATTTGTGCGAAATCTCGGCCTGATGTATGGCGTCGTCAAGTGCAACAAGACGTCGCAGTGATTCGAACTCCTGAGTGAAGAACGGCTTCATCTCCTTTGCGCTTCCTTGCACACTTGCAAGTTTCTGGATCTCTCTGTCCACGGCCTCGAGAAGACTCCCGAAGTTGCCTTCGCCAACGCGAGCAATGCGGTATGATTCAATGAACAGGTCTGTGACCTTTGCAAGGTCGACTGATGATGCTTTCGTGCTCCATTTGATAATATCAAATCTGGAGGCCAGCTTGATCATCTCAGTGACATTTGAAAGTTGCTCGGAATTCTTGATTGGCGATGGTCTCAAAGATGTCCAAAATTGTTCCATACCAAGACCGGTAGTTAGCTTGAACCCCGCAACAAAGCAGGACTCAAGCCCTAAAAGTATCTTGGACAGGAACTGCTGTATTGCTTCATCTTCTGCATCGAAGGAATAAGATGACAGAGTCTGCGTGACGTGGGCGATGTGTGCTTGGAAGCGAGCTTCATCAAAACGAGGCTCAATGAGACATTGGAATGTTGTCCACCAGATGTGCATCACCTGTTGGAGGACAGGCTTACGTTGCCTCCAGAGAGTGCTGTTCGCAATTTCGGCTTGCAAGAATTCTTGAAGTGTTTGTAGTACCCCGTGCAGAAATCTGACTGCACCCAACGTGGAGTCCTTGGCCACAGCCGCAACGGCATCAGCGAGACAAGATCGCTGCAGGCGATTCAAGGTCGATACTTGGCCACTGCCAGACTTGGCTTTCTGAGTCTCCAGCGCGCGGTTGGCACCAAGCATGGCTTGATATAGCTCGAGACAGGTGGCTAACCAGAAGGCCAGGCCCGGACGATCGACGTCTAGGGCTCGCACGATTGTGTTATTTTGCAACGGATGTAGTGGCTGGATGTCAACAAGGCTACCAAGCTGCCTGTCTGATAGACCGTTGTAAAGACTCCGGAGTGCTTGGAGAATTTCTTTAGAGCTCGTGGATCTGAGTAGTGATGTAGCATCCGAGAATGCCGAGTCGATGACAGCATTTCTTGTCAATTGCAAAGAGGTTGCTTGTCTTCGCAATAAAGTCTGCTTGTTAAGACCCGACCATCTCTCCAGGAGTACCATGTCACTCGCAGATAATGACTCCGCAGCAATAGGGCCAGTGTGCGCTTCGTTTCTTGCATCGAAGTCCGCACTAACGGTCATCAGATTGAACCTTTCCAGAGCCGTCTCAATCTTTGTCAAGCGGCGAGCCCACGAAACCGATGTCGCACCAGTTGGCTGAACATAGATCTCGATTGCACGATTGCGCATGGCTCGAGAAAGCTCACCATAGCGAGGGTCCACGGTCAAGAAAATTCGGAAATCTGCATGGGGTTCGACGATTCGCGGCTCACCGTTTGGCCCACAATGCTCATTGATGATCAAGGAGCCGTTTGGCTCAAGTAGTGAGTTTAGGCGGTCCAATACCGAGGCACTGCAGAGATTGGCGTTGTCAAGCACCAGCCACTCGCCCTGTTGTAAAGCGCGGACAATGATGCCGTCGAGCCATTCAAACCGAGGGTTGGTGATAGTGGTGCTGTGTTGTAGTGCCGCACAAGCATCTTTTAGTACTTCCACCAGATCTGAGCCGGGTGCGATAAGTGACTGGAGATGCTGCACGCGAGGCAGAACAGTGCGTACTTTCTCTCTGTGCTCGATATTTGAGTCATCGAGAGCTTCAAAGAGATCGAGTGCCGCTTCTGGCACTACCTGAGGGACAGCTGTCAGGATCGAGTATTGTAGCGCCTCTCGCAGCTTTTTGAGAGCCGAATTAGCCTCGCGGAGCGGATCGGACTGCTCAAAACCACCGACCAAATCCATGGCGTCGATATCGGCGTTCATGGGAAAGGTGATGAGCGACTTTCCAGCCATAGCCGCCACATACTCCAACAGCATTGACTTGCCACTACCAGAAGGACCAACGAGGATGATTGGGATATTGTGCTTGATCGAGATTATCAAGGACTCGATCTCTGCAAGTCTGGGAACAACTTGGATGACAGGCACGTGCAAGGGCTGCACCACCTGATTTCGCTGCAGGAGTGCTAGCCCAATCTGCAATAATGTCGCGTTTGCGTTGTAATAAAGCTGGTGTTGCTTTGGCGGAGCCCCAAAGACGTCCAGGAAGAGGTTGGCGACTGCAGCGCGATCATTCTCGCTTCGGAAGCGTTGCTGGATTGCTATTGGGAGGAGGTCGTCGACCTCGGCAGTAGAAATCAGGGGATCTGACGAGTTGAGCAGATTCAGCCATCGCAGAGTATCGCGCAAGTTAAACTCCCATGGGCTCCCTTGAGAGCCAAATTCTCTCCGTACCAGAATTCGGTCCTCGAGCTCCGAGATAAATCGTATCATGCGACGCACAATATCGGTGGGAACGCTAGGGAAGTTGTGCTGCGCGATCAGAAGCAGGTCTTCTTCCGTGAAAACGTCGGCGTACACAACAATGAAACGGTTCACAAAAGAACTTGGAAGGCCCTTGCGTCCACCTCCTTGATGGTGAGGGTTCTGCGCAGCAAAAAGTCGGAAATCGGGGTGACGCTTGAAAACCTGGTCCAGCTCGGATACATACACCTCACCGCGATGATCCAGACAGGCATTCAAACCTTCGAGCACAGACTGTGAGGCGAGATTCATTTCGTCCAGGAGAACCCATTCACCGTTCTGCATAGCCCTCAGGAAAGGTGCGTCTCTCCACGCGAATTGACCGGCCTCGGCGCCCTCAACAGGCACATCTGTACCAAAAAGATCCATCAAGTCCGTTTGATCTGACAAATTAATCCTAGTGAGCGGGCGCCCGCAGGCACGAGCAAGCGCAGTGACGAGAGTGGTCTTGCCAACACCAGGACTTCCTTCGAGGAGGATGGGCTTTTGCACGCGCAGGGCACGAATGATGCGCATGGCATTTAGCTTGGTGGTTGGGGCGTGCAGGGCGAATCCAGCCTCGAAATCATCACTGGTCTCGCGAGAAATCGAGAACGGACCAATCTGTAGTTCGGTGGGTTCGACATTGAGTGCGACAGTGGCGCGGTATATTGAGGTTGCATCCACTCCTAATAGCTCGGTAAGCTTGTCGAGACAGGTCTGCCGTTGGCGGTCCATGCTCTTGGGATCGAGAGCAATAAGTGCAGACGGATTCGCACCGATGGTGTCGATGAAGACGGTCGCAGCTCCATGTATTACCGAGAATGCGCCGTCGTGGCCTTTGCCACTGTTGATGAACTTGACCCAGACCAGAATATCTCTGATAGAGAATGCACTAGCAGTGGTTGAGCGGAAGCTCTGGCCGAACCAATAGGCAAAATGCACAATGGCCTCAGAGTATTGCCGGAATTTGGGCTCTAGCTTAGAGGAGATAATCTGAAGAATGTCTTCGTCTCCAGAAAGTGGTGGAACCCAGATCTCTGTGAAACGATTTCGCAACGCTGGAGATAGTTCCTTCTTGCCAAAGTCGCCGCCAGGGTTCATTGTTGCGAGAAACTGAAACTCGTCCACAGCCTTGATGAATGAATCGTTGATGCCCTTTTCGGCGAGTAGCAATGTTCTGCCAGGCTCGAGGACTGAATTAAGGCGCTCAAGGACCGAATCATCCGCTAACGATATCTCATCGAGGAGGAAGAAGTGCCCATCACGCATAGACTGGACGAGGCTTCCGTCTGCCCACTCAAACAAGGCTTTGCTCTTGATCTCGTTCTCAGCAATTCTTTGTTGCAGCTCAGCTGGCACCTGCGGCAGCTGCGTCCCTTCCAAAGCCCTATATCTCGCAAGGAGTTCGTCCTGGCTACCGTCGATGTCTCCCTCCACACAGGCCAAGGCAGTCTTTAGATCAGTGAGCAATGTTTCAGCAATGGCTCCACGGTTCCTGATGGGTCTTTGTGATCCAATGAGGTCTCCCGTCTCTGTGTTCTGGTGAGCGTTGACGATATGTAGCTCCTTACCGAGGGCCTCGGCGAGGAGCTGGCACACTGTTGTCTTGCCACATCCCGTATCGCCGACCAGAAGGACAGGTTCGTTATGCTGGAGGGCATTGGCCACAAGGACGTACAGACGTCGCATGGCGTGGGTCCATACGACACCCTGGCCGTTCTCGGAAGAAGTTGCCTGTGCGAGAGCTGGCGTAGACTTGGCATCATATAGCTGTACTGGGTCAATCTTCACCTTGAAGACAGACTCGATTACTGCCTTGACCGCCATGCGCTCTTCCTCGTTCCTGACACGCTCTGCCAGAAGCATAAAGCCGTTGACCGCAATCTCTTGACGATCCTGCGCACCACGCAATGCCCATCTAAACAGATCACGAAGCGTAGCAAAACTGCCCTTGTTCTCGAACAGCCTGTTGGTCTGACGCAACCTCGAGAGCTCCTTGTACACGGACACGATACGTTTGCAGTCGGATGGTGATGTGTAAATGCTTCGCTTCTGCAGGATGGTCTCTAATTCCTCTTCTGGTATGTCGTCAAAATGCAGTTCTAGAAAGCGATTGCGGAAAGCTCTAGACAGAGCCTTCCTGCCACCGTACAAGCCCGGAGGGTTCTGTGTGGCAAAGAGCATGAAGTTCTCGTGAGGGCGCACAATCTCTTGCGTCTCTGGAATGAGCAGCTCTCTGTTGTCGTCAAGAAGACGGTTCAAGGCTTCAAGAACATCTGTGGGCGCCAGGTTCAACTCGTCAAGAACAATCCAGTGACCTTGCCGCAGAGCCTGGACCAGAAGACCTTCTTGAAAACGGAGTTTACCGTCAGCGTCTGAGATGTAGGTACCTAGATACTCTTGAAGGTCTGTGTGTTCATGGTTGTTGATGCGGACAAATTTGTTGCCACTGTAGTTGGCGAGATACTCGATCATGCTCGTCTTACCAGCAGACGTTGGTCCTTGTATAAGGATAGGGAACCGGCGCGTCGAGGTGGCACGGACGAGGTTGAGCAGGTTGCGCTCAACATATGGGGTGATGATATAATCAGACCGCTGCTGAGGCTGCTCCATGCCTTGCAACAGCCAGTATTGCCGATCTTTGTTCCTGTTGGTAAACTTGACGTAGTCTTTACCATCACTAGGGTGCCGAGGCGGCTGGGACAGAATAGATTTAGCACTGCCGTGCTTGTCGAGAAGATAGTGATGTATTAGAGGCACGAGTGTTTCTTCTGAGGCCCTGTCCAGCAGGGTCAAGAAGCCCATCGAGAACCCCTCGAAGAGTGCTCTGCGGAGACCGTATGAAGGGGCAACATCATTGACGTAGGTGAGTACGCGGGTAAGGGTACGCAGACTGAAGTGCGGAACCTCATTGGCACCATCAACAAGACGTTTGTCCTCCGCACGCTGTTTAGTGCACATGTACAACCTAGCAATGTCGTCCGCCGCTTGGTCATCTTTAGAGCTCTTTCCACTGAGGTATGCTTTGATGATTGTGAGGAGGTCTTTCAGGTCGCGGTCAGGGCTCCCGACGTAGAGCTCGGTGAACCGTGATCGAAGACCTTGTGGCAGGTCTCTCTTGCCCACGTCAGTCGCAGGATTCATCGCTGCGAAGATGCGGAAGTCTGGATGCGCAGTGACGCGCTCGATTTCTCCTGTCTCTGTCAGTAGTATCGATGGCAGGTTGTCAGGTCCTGAGGATAGCAGATCCGCGATGCTCTCCAGCGTATCCGGTGACGCCAAATTGATCTCGTCGAGCAAGACCCAGTCGCCATTCCTGGCTGCTTTGATGATGTTGCCTTCCACAAAAGCAAAGGCGAATTTGCCAGAACCGCCAGAGATCTGGACATCGAATTGATCAAGGCTTCTGTCGAAGGCTTCCCACCTGGGTTTGAGGTCTAGTAGCGAGTCCAGCTGGGAGCCTGTTTTCCTCCGCTTCGCAGCAGGCCTGCCTTCCTCGTCAGCGTCATTCTCGACTTCGATTTTGGTTTGTAGCCGCTTCAAGATCTCATTGAACATCTTGGGTGCCTCGCGCCAGAGCTTCGATACCCTCGTCCATTGGCCTCTTGCTATTTGCTTGCCTAGGGAGTCGAGATACTTTTGGTTTCGTGTTGCAGAGATGCCAGTAGATGCGAAAAGATCCTCGAACTCCTCTTTAAGTGGTATAGCAAGACTGCGTGCGTTGACGGGCTTGAATCCGCCTAGAAGATCGCCCGCCTCGCTCTGTTGAGACAAGTTCACGGCCACGAGTCTGTGGCCAAGCTGGTCAGAGAGTTGCTGTACCACTGTCGTCTTTCCTATACCAGTTTCTCCCACAAGCAGAACAGGCTCTCTGAGCTTGACAGCCACTGCTATGCTCTCAAGTAGCCTCTTGGCGTGGTTGGTGTTCGCAAAAGTCTTTTTGGATTTCACAATCTTGCTAGTATATCGTCTCCGTGGCAACGTGGCGCGGCCTACACGGAATTGTGCAGAACCCTCCTCGAGTTGCGGGATCTGAGAAAACAGGTAGTGATGGATGAGTTGTTCGGGAAGCTGCATGTCCTCTGCGATGGACTCAACGAGCTTGGCCTTGGTGTCTACCTTGGAGAAGCTACCACAAAAGCAGTCCACTGCTTCCATGAATATCCACCCTCTAGTCGTGTCACTGACCGGCTCCTCACCAGTGATACAGCCTGATGTCGCGAGAAGCTCTTGTATGCGACGGCACCACTTGAAGAGATCTCGAGGCGTTATTGGTCGCTCCGTAGCACCCCTGCCACCATGCGCAACGAGCATAGCAGATACTCGTTTATAAACTGCCATGATCATCGGTGTGTATTTCGACAGGAGTTTGAACTGCTCGAGGATAATGTGCTCGAGCTCGTCTTCCGATGGTGTCTTGACGCTGGCAGCATGCCAAAATCGTTGGCCGAGCAGGGTAGGCAGACTCTCCTGCCCGCTCATGCCACGCGTGGTCCGGACTGTCGCAAAGAGCCTAAAGCTGCTGGCGGCTTCTACAGTTTCGCCACGACTAGGAATCAGCAGCTTGCCACGCTCCACGAGTGGGAGCAAAGTACTCATGACCTCGTTTGGAGCTCGATCTAGATCCTCGATCAACACCCAGCGGCCTTCCCGCACAGCTGTGGTCAAGACACCTGGCCTCCATGAGAATGTGCCCGGTTTAGAGTCGGTCGAGTATAAGCCGATGAGCATCTTGGCATCGGTCTGCTCATTGAGGTGCAGTGTCACCAGGTCCGACTCCATGCCCAGCTGTCGGGCCAGCTCGTGGACCACAGAAGTCTTTCCCGAGCCCGGGAGACCGTGGACAAGAATTGGGCCTGACTTTAGTAGGGTTTGTGCCAGAGACTCGAGATTTGTCAGAGTAGTTGGTGTCGGGACCATGGCGGATTGTGACGTAGGAATGCCATTAGGACGAGGAAGAACTGTCGAGCCGTAGCGAACGACAAACTCTGTCAGGCTCTGCTCCGTCTGCGACTCATCTACACCGGTGGTCGAACGGTCCCGTTGAATTTGTTGAACAAGCTCGTCGAGCTCTTTGGCTCGTTTGTGTTCCAGCAGCGACAGGAATGTATAGTCGATCTCGACCCCGTCGAAATCTGCTGATAGGTTATCCTGGACTGATATGTGCTGGCGGATGAGAGCTTCTAATTTTGCATCTGCAGCTGATATTTGGTCGCAAAAGATGCGAATCGCTAGATAGCGGACAGGCGGGCATGGGTGGTGTATCAAGGTCTGTATCTGCGAATGTGGGACCAAGCACGCATATGTCGCCTTGTGAAAGTTGATGAGCCGCCAAAAGGCTAGCAGAATAAGCAAAAGGTCCGACTCAGAAACCTGGGGATTACTGTCCAGAGCGTTGAGGGAGTTTATGCGCATATGCTGCCCTGGTGGCTGTTGCAGTGAAATAATGTCGTGCGCCAGAGATGTGTGTCTAAGATAGCGCTCCAGATACACTGATGCGTGTGGACAGAATGGCAGCACTCTGGCAAAGGCAGCGATGATCTTGTCGTCCTGATGGCCTCCGGGGGCTGCAAGAGTCCATCTTGCACAGATGTCGACAAAGACTGGCTCGAAATGGGCGTAGAGCTGTGTGGTGACGCTGGGAATCAAAGATGCGGCCGCTATAGCATCAAGCAGGTTGGCGGACGAGCTGCTGCGAACAATATCGAGCACCTCGATCGGCATTTGCTGCAGCAGCGTCGCATCGCCGAGCAGACTCCTGCGATGCAGGCTGACATCTACAGACGCCATGGCTCGCAGTTTCGAAATGCGAGCACGAGATGTGCATGCATGTGTGTAACAACAATGTAAAGGTGATGTTGTTGTTGCAAGTTGATGATATGGCTGCC
>Ga0214501_1000014_pt1 | contig 16087 bp, 2 predicted proteins | sample G5R1MT_14_FD_206150 | JGI IMG/M metagenome (GOLD analysis project Ga0214501, IMG submission 206150) | Metatranscriptome of phyllosphere microbial comminities from switchgrass, GLBRC, Michigan, United States - G5R4_MAIN_12SEP2016_LR1... | ecosystem: Host-associated > Plants > Phyllosphere >... | reverse complement strand
TTTTTTTTTTTTAAAAAAAGACCACTTAATTTACTAAAATTTTTTATCAACAATAACCACACAAGTTGATTCAGCTGAACCTAAATGATTTTCTACTGTACATGTATATTTACCGGCATCTTCCACCGTACAACTTGTTATTTCTAGCGTCACTACCATATCTTTGCTTGTTTGATTATAATCTGATTTACTTAAAACACGACCATCTTTTCTCCATTGTACATCGCATGATGGATTAGCTTTGTAACACGCTAAAAGCTTAACTCCAACATTAGCTTGAATTATACGAGGTCTAAGTTGGAAAGTGAATTGTGGTGCACTAGGAGGTTCATCTAACCATACTGGTGGTTTTGGTGCTCTTCTAGATTTTCTTGGTTCAGGTAATGGTTCGAATGTTAAAGTTGTTGGCCTTGGATGTACATTCAAGAAAACTGGTTCCTCTCTCCAACCATAATGATTTTCTGCTCTTATTATATATTCACCTCTATCTTGTGTTTTAGAACGATTTATAACAAATGTGTACTCATTACCAGAATAACGTTTCATATATTTAACACTTTGTCTTAATTCAGCGCTATCTCTACTCCATGAGACCATTGCTGGGCCAGCAGGCGACAAAATTCTACAATAGAAGTTAGCTGATTGGCCCTCATAAACGAATGTTGAAATTGGTCTAACCACAAATCTAGGCGCTAATTCACGACGATCAATATAAACATCATGTAAGAATTTAAGTTCTTCACGTAATTTTCTTAAGCTACTATAATTAGAAATATGACCTAATGGTATACGTGTTCTATGCCAGTAGTCTGGATAACGAGCGCGCATTGCATCTCTAGCAGATGTATATGTAGATGTAGATATCTTTTTCGTGCTTGCTTTACCTTGATCTTGTTTTAACCATGGATGTAATAAACATTCATGTGCTGTCATACGCTTATCTTTTTTAACTTGCAGTAATTTGCTTATAAAATCTTTACCCTCAGCAGAAACATCATTAAAAACTGAATGTGTATTGAAACTCCATGTTCCATTACGAATATTATTTAAAATATCATTGAAATTTGAAGCTGAAAATGGTGTTTTACCACACAATAAAGTGTACGCTAAAATACCAACAGACCACATATCTGTGTAAAAACCAACTGTTGATTTATCTACAATTTCTGGAGCTGCAAATTCAGCAGTGTTTGTACTAATTTTAACCATTTCATGTGGATCTAATTTTGATGCTAAACTAAAATCTACTAACTTAATATCATCTGTTTTAGAGCCACTTGTTACAAAACATTCTGGTCTTAAATCTAAATGAAGAATATTACGCTCGTGCATGAATTTTACTGTATTACAAATTTGTCTCATAAAATTGACTACTTTCTCTTCACTCATATGATAATCATCATTTGCTGCTCTTTCGAAAATTTCTTCACCACTTATTAATTCGTGTATTGTAATCATTTCATCTTCATCTTCAAATGCATCGTGCAAACGTAGAATATTATTGTGATGTAATTGATTCATTAAATCGATTTCTTTTCTAATTACTGATTTTTCAAATGGATGAGTAGCAGGTATAAATTTAGCAGCAAAGAAATGACCAGTACGTTTCTCTCTACATCTGTGTACAACACCATAAGTACCAGTACCTAATTCCTCAAGTATTTCATAATAATCGTAAACATTTGAAGTTTTAATATCAACTGGAATAGCTGGAATTTTGTTGATTGGTGTAATAAAGCGATCATAATCTTTAACATCATCTTCGATTCCACGTACTTTTTTGCCATCTGCATCAAAGTTCCAGTGTTTTTTCTTTTGCTTATCACCTTCTGCTGGTCTAGTTGTAATTTTAGTAGTTACTTCAGATGGATCTGAACGACCATAAATATTTTCAGCACAAATTCTAAATTCATAATCACGTTCAGGCTGTAAACCAGTTACTTGATGTAATAAATATCTAGTATTTGCACATCTAATCCAGGTATCCATAGACGGAGTACGTTTTTCAATAACATAATTTGTGATCGCTGATCCTCCATCCCAAACTGGTGGTTTCCAACTTAAATTGCAATAAGTATCACCAATTACTTCAATCATTGGTAATCTAGGTGGATCTGGTCTATCTGATATTTTTACATTTATAACTGCTGAATCACTTCCTAATTCGTTTTCAGCATAAATTCTGTATGGTCCATCATCTAATCTAGATGCATCTTTTATTACTAAAACAGCATGACGCTCTTTAACTTCTAATTCAAAGTGGGCTCCTGCTTCAATTTCTTCACCTTCCTTAGACCATTTAATAGATGGTTTAGGGAATCCAGTAAATGGAATTTTGATGACACAATTTTCACCACGTTCAAAGAATGCTAAATCTCTGAATCTTGGAGGTACATTTAATTTAGGTGGTGATTTAATTTTTAAATCTGCTCTTGATGATCGAGTTCCTGCTTTGTTTGATGCTCTAACAGTATACTCATCCTCATCTTCTCCATAAACATCTCTAATTGCAAGAGTGAATCTTTCACCTTCTTGTAAAAATGTGTAGCGACCGCCATCAGTCAATTCACGACTTCCTTTATACCAAGAAATATCATTCATACTAACATATGCAACTGTGCAGCTGAATTCAGCAGGCTTGCCTTCAATTGCATAAACATTACGTAAAGGTGTAATAAATTCAGGTACTCTATGACTTTGTGGATCTTTAATTTTAACCATTTTAGATGCTTGTGATGGTTTGCTCATTAAAATACGATCATTTGGACCCTTTGTAAATGCGAATACTCTAAATTCGTATTCACGATCTTCAATTAAATGTGGTGCATTTAATTGTAATGCATGACAAACTAAAGTATTAACACGTTGCCAAGCTTCCATTCCTTTTTCACGTTTTTCAACCCAATATCCTTGAATTCTAGCACCTCCATCATCTTTACTTTTAAGCCAACTTAAATTAACGAAATCACCTCCAATTTCTGTAACATCAGGATTTCCTGGTGGAGAAGGAGGTTCAATCACAGTTACTTTAACTGTTAACTCATCATGACCATTATTATTTTTAGCTACAATATTATATGTGCCACTATCTTCACGCTTCACACCACGAATACGCAGAATAGAAGTTTCTTGATTTGTATCAATATTATAAGTATCATCATTTCTAATAGGAATATCATTGAAATTCCAACTGACTGTAGGTGTTGGAGAGCCGTATATTCTAAAGTTTAAGATTAAACTATCTCCGACAACTAAAAATAGTTCAGCTGTTGATCCACTAATTTTAGGTGGCATATTTTTGGATCTTGCAGTGAATACTTCAGAAGCATCTGAAGGTGGACTTTGACCAGCTTTATTTAAAGCAATAATTCTAAATTCATATTCAGTATTCTCAATAAGATCAGGAACACGACCTTCACAAACATCACCATCTATTTCAACAGCTTTGCGCCAGTTTGATCCATTCTTTTCTTTCTTTTCAATAATATAGCCTGTGATAGGACTACCACCATTATCAACACTTGGTAGCCATTTCAAATCAGCATGTGTTTTATCGAAATCTTTAATAATTGGTTTTCCAGGCTTGCTTGGTGGATCAAATTCATTTTTGGCTACAAATGAGCGCATTCCATCCAAAGGTTCTGATTTTCCTTCAGCATTTACAGCCCTAACTCTTGCTTTGTATTCTTTATTTGGAGTTAGACCAGTAACATCGAATTTCTCTTTTGCAGTCATTCCAGCTTTGATCCATAGTCCAGGAGTTTCACAATCTTGAATTTCAATTTCATAATGAGTAATTTCACTTCCGCCATCGTCCTTAGGCTTTTCCCATCTTAAGCTACAGCCATTTGGATGAACACCACTTATATGTAATGGACCTTCTGGTGGTAATGGTTTACCAATAACCAAAACATTGACAGTAACTTGATCTTCACCAGATGCATTGCTAGCTTTGACAGTGTAAGTTCCAGAATGTTTTCTTTGAGCATTGTCAATGCTAAAGAATGTATGATAATCACGATTTCTAATTGTATAATGTGCATCATTAAACAAAGGTATATTTGCTGAACCAAAGAACCATTCTACTTTTGGAGCTGGTTCTCCTTTTACATCTGCATCTACATTCCAGTTTTGGTTTTCTTTAATTGTCACATTAATCAAATTCTTACGGTTTATATAAGGTTTCAAATTTCTGTGCTTTATTGTAATGTTATCACTTGGCGAACTTGCAGGGCCAGGTCCAACTTTGTTAACTGCTTTTACTCTAAATTGCACTTCACTTCCCTCTTTAAGACCATTAATTGTGGCTTCAGGTATTGAGCCACTTGATTTTCCACATGGTAACCATTCTGTTCCATATTTTGTTTTCATTTCCACTTGATAATGTAAAATAGGTGAGCGACCATTATCAACAGGTGCTACCCATTTAAGAGAACATCCTTGATTATCCCAATCATCTATTACCAAATCTGTTGGAGCTCCTGGAACGTCAAATGCGTTCTTTGCAATAATACTGTAAGGAGATTCTAATGGAATACTTTCGCCAATTTTATTTACAGCGACAACTTTAAATTTATACTCATGATTTGGAGTAAGAGTTTTAACATCAAATTCACAAATTTTAGTTCTACCACATTTAACCCATTTTGCAGTTTCTAAATCATATTGACTAATATCATAGTAGTCAATTGGAGCTCCTCCATCATCACGAGGAGCACTCCAAGCAAGATGACAGCCTGAAGCGAAAATTCCACTTATTTCCATACTTTCTGGCTTGCCAGGTACATCTTGCACATTTAACTTGACAGTTACTTCATCTTGTCCATTACGATTAACTGCTCTAATTGTATACAAACCACTATGTTTTCTTTCTAAGTGATTGAAGCTAAGTTCAATAAAGTGTTCAATATTATTAATTTTGGTATTCATATCTTCCAATACAGGATCAGTTCCAGGCTCTTTTGCTGTAATTTTAGCGAAAAATAAACTAACAGTTGGACAAGGCTCACCGAGCACATTAGCAAAGAATCTATGATTTTTACCAACCATTACATCTACACCATGTCCTTCTCCTTTTATTACTTCGGCAGATTTCAAATAGGTACGATCAATGTATGGGGCCAAATTTTTATGACGAACTGTATGCTTATCTGTTGAATCACTAGGTTTACCAGTACCTTTTTTATTAACACCACGCACCCTAAATTTAATATTGTCTCCCTCTCTCAAACCATCAACATATGCTTCTGGTTGAGCACCATTTGATTTGCCAACTTCAATCCATGTTGGACTAGATGTGCTTAACGCCTCAACAACATAATAATCAATTGGTAAATTACCTGTTTCGTATGGTGGTGTCCATTTTAAGTTGACAGATTTATTATCATAATCGGTGATTTCTGGAGTGCCTGGTTTTCCTGGTGTACCAAATTTAGCCTTTGTTAAAACTGTTTCAGATGCTTCGGAAGGTTCACCTTCTCCTGCAGCATTCTTCGCTTTAACCCTAAATTGGTATTGACGATTCTCAATTAAATTAGGTATGAAAGCTGAACATTCTTGGCCAGTTTGTTCTAAAGCTTTTACCCATTTGTACCATTCTTTTCTTTCTTTTCAATAATATAGCCTGTTATTGGACAATTTGGATCAGATTTTGGTGGAGTCCATTCTAGTTCAACTGAATTTTTATCAACATCTTTTATATCAGGCTTGCTAGGTGCTCCAGGAGGTGTTGCAGTTTGAATTGGTTTCTCAGTTTTTAAAGGTTCACTTTCACCTAAAGCGTTAACCGCTGATACTCTAAATTCATATGGTTTTCCAGGCTCTAAACCAGTCACATCATATTCTGGCTTAAATGCTTTACCACAAGGTACCCATCTACCAGTTTCAGGATTCATTTTTTCTATATTATAGTGACTAATTGGAATACCGCCATCATCAAGAGGGGGTTTAAATGACAATTTAACACCAGTAGCTGTAGGATTAGAAATTTCGAGTGGACCCTCAGGAGCGCTCGGTTTATCTAAAACTGTAAGACTGATCTCTGCCTCATCTTCACCATTTTTATTCTTTGCTTTAATCTTAATTTTACCAGTATCATCTCTTCTAGCTGATTTAACTTTGAAAACTGATTTCTCAGGCTCATCATTATTAATTGAAATTCTTTCGTCTGGCTCTTGTAATTTATCATTAAGATACCAACTTACTGTTGCGACTGGATCGGCTAAAACAGTGATTTCTAAATTGATTTGATCGCCAGCATTAACCACAATATCTTTTATATCACCTAAATCAATCTTAGGAATATGATGCTTCTTTCTTACTTTAATCATATCAGATGGAATTGAAGGCTGACTTTCGCCAGCTTTATTTAAAGCAACAACTCTAAATTCATATTCTTGGTTTTCAATTAGATCTGAAACGCGTGCTTCACAAGCTGGTCCTCTTGTTTGAATAGCTTTAGTCCATTTAGTACCATTCTTTTCTTTCTTTTCGATAATATAGCCAGTTATTGGAGAGCCTCCGTCTATAATTGGAGGTTTCCATGCTAATTCAACAAAGTCAGAATCATAATCTGTTAGCACTGGTTTTCCAGGACGATCTGGAGCATCGAATGGATCTCTTGCAATAATACTGCCTAGGGTCTCCAAAGGTTCTGAATCACCCTCAGCATTAACTGCAACACATCTAAATTTATATTCATGTCCTGGTGTAAGTCCTGTAACATCGAATTCAGTACCTTTAGATTTTCCACAAGGAACCCATCTACCAGTTTCTGGATCAAGACGTTCAATTTGATAATGATCAATTGGTAATCCACCATCATCTATAGGTTCAGACCATTTAAGATGACAGCCTTCTGCAGTAACATCAGAAACTTTAAGAGGACCTTCTGGCTTGCTAGGCTTACCAATTACGTTAAGATTAAATGTAACTTCATCTTCACCTGAAGAATTAGTTGCTTTAATTGTTATTGGACCTGCGTGCTTACGTTGCACTCCTTCGATTGTCAATTCTGTGAAATAATCAGGATTATTAATTGTAATGTGTTTATCATTACCCAATATTTTGCCATTTAGAGTATACTCTACTCTAGGAGGCTCTTCACCGGCGACTTTAGCTTCTAATTTAACATTACGGCCAACTTTCACAGTTATATCTTTAATATTAGTTCTATCAATTTTCGGAGCAAGATGCTTAAATCGTACTGTATGTAAATCAGTTGGATCAGAAGCTTCACCAGGACCTGCTTTGTTAACAGCTTTAACTCTAAATTTAACTTTCTGGCCTTCTACTAATCCTTTAACATTTGCTTCAGGCATTGAGCCGTCAACTTCAGCTACTGGTTTCCAATCTTTTTCTCCTTGTACTTGCATTTCAACTATGTAGCCAGTAATTGGAGCTCCATTCTCTTTAGGTTTTGCCCAAGATAATTTAGCAGATTTATTGTCATAATCATCTATTACAGGAGTAGTACATTTATCAGGTACTGAGAATGGATCTTTTGCAATAATGCTATGAGTTGTTTCTAAAGGTTCGCTGACGCCTTCTTTATTAACTGCTGAAACTCTAAATTTGTACTCTTTTCCAGGAATTAAATTCTTAACATTGAATTCATTTGTATCTGAACTACCACATTTAGTCCATCTTCCAGTTTCAACATCAAGTTTTTCAATTTCATAATGATCGATTGGGCAACCTCCGTCGTCTATTGGTTTGCCATATGTTAATTTGCATCCAGTTTTGTGAACATCACTAACTGATATATCTGATGGTTTACTTGGCTTGCCAAGTACACAAATTTCAAATGTAACAGAATCTTCACCGTTTTTATTAACAGCTTTTACAGTATACATTCCACTATGAATACGTTGGGCATCTTTAATCTCAATTTCAGTATAGTACTCTTTATTAACTAGAGTAATATTTAAATCACTGCCAAGTTCTTTAACACTACCACCTTTAGCAGGTGAGAAAGTATAGCTTGTAGTAGGAGCTGGTTCACCTTTCACATCTGCTGTTAATTTAATTGTTTTACCAACTTTCATTGTTGAATTAACAAGATGAGTTCTATCGATATATGGTTTGAGATTTTTGTATTTTACAAGATGAGTTGCGGTCGGTTCAGAAGGCTTTGAAGAGCCAGCTCTATTGTTCGCTTTAACTCTGAATCTGACTTGATCTCCTTCAATTAAGTTTTCAACTTTAACTTCAGTTTTAGGACCATCTGTTTGACAAACTTCAACCCAATCGCCTAGTTTTGATTTCATTTCAATTGTATAACTAGTAATATCTGCATTTCCATCAAAATCAGGTTCTTTCCATTTTAAGTCGCATGATTTGTTGTCGTAATCTGCTATTACTAAATCAGTTGGGGCACTACTAACTTCATATGGGTTTTTAGCAACAATAGGATGATCTGCTTCTAATGGTTCCGATTCGCCTTCATCATTTAGTGCTGTTACTCTGAACAAATATTGATGTCCTTCAATTAGATTACTTACATCAAATTCAGGCTCAGTTGTTTTACCAACTCTAGTCCATTTTCCAGATTTTAAGTCCATTTTTTCAACCTTATAGCCCTTAAGAATTAATCCTCCATCGTCTTCTGGTGCTTCCCATGATAATTTACAAGATTCGGCTTGCACTTTGCTAATTTTAAGTGGTCCTTTTGGTTTCGATGGTTTACCGATCACGTTAATTGTAATAATTTCTTCATCTGTGCCGTTTATATTAGAAGCAAATAATTTATATTTACCAGATTGCTTTCTAACTGCGTCAGTTAATGAAAATTCGGTAAAGTAATCTTTATTATTAATTTTATGATGATCATCGCTTTTTAATTCCTTCTCTTGGTCATCTTTGCCTAAGAAAATCCATTTTAATTCAGGAGCAGGTTCTCCAGCAACCTTGACTTCAAATTTATGCGTTTTGCCAACTTGCAAAGTAAGATTTTTAAGACCAGCCCGATCAATCTTAGGCTTAAGATTTTTGTATTTCACTAAATGCATATCTGTTGGTTTCGAAGGAGTACCAGGACCAGCGGCGTTAACTGCTTTAACTCTAAACTCTAATTGTTCTCCTTCGTATAATCCTTCGATTGTTCCCTCACAATCTGGACCAATAGTTTTCGCACCCTCAATCCAATCAGGTGAATCTTTTCTTCTCATTTCAAGAATATAACCTGTGATTGGGGCTCCATTATCGTTGTCAGGTTTTGTCCATTTGAGTTTAACAGACTTGTTGTCATAATCATCAATAATCACATCTTTTGGTTCAGAAGGTTCATCGAATGGATTTTTAGCTAAAATCTCACCAGACTCAATCGGCTCACTATCGCCCTCGGAATTGACAGCGACAACTTTGAATTTATACTTTTTACCAGGTGTTAGGCCACTAACTTCGAAATCAGTACCTTTTGATTTACCACATCTAGTCCATCTTCCAGTTTCAACATCATATTTCTCAATTTCATAATGATCGATTGGACAACCTCCATCGTCTTTTGGCTTAGCCCATTTAATTGAGCATCCTTCCGCGTGTATATCTGATATGTCTAATGGTCCAGTTGGTTTTTCAGGCTTTCCTAGAACAGTTAAGTCAACAGTTACTTCATCTTGACCATTACGATTAACTGCTTTTATAGTATATTTTCCATTATGTTTTCTTTTTACGTTATTTATTTCGAATGTCGTATAATATGGAACATTTGTAATTTTGATAAATTGATCATTTTCAATTCTTTGATCTTTAAAATAATAAGTAACTTCCGGTGGAGGTTCACCAATTACCTTTGCTTCTAATTTAATATTACGACCAACTTTAACAGTAAGATTTTTAAGATTAGTTCTATCAATTTTAGGAGCAAGATTACGATGTTTGACAATATGATTTCCAGTTGAATCGGATGGCTCTGAATCACCTGCTTTATTTATTGCTATTACTCTAAATTCTACTTCTGCATTCTCTTTTAAATTTTGAATTTTAGCAGAGCAAATTGGCCCATCAGTCTTAGCAATTTCTGTCCAATCTGGAGAACCACCTTTATTGTATTTACACTGTACTTTATAAAATAGGATCGGTCTGCCTCCATCGCTTGCAGGAGGATCCCATTTTAAATCTACTGATTTATTGTCATAATCTTCGATAATTGGTTTTCCTGGTTTACTTGGCTCATCATATGGATTTTTAGCTTCGACTAATCCATCGTTTTCTAAAGGATCTGATTCACCTTGAGCATTAACTGCTCGAACTCGGAAGTTGTATTTTTTATTTTTAGTTAGACCTTCTATTTTGAAATCAGTTGTTTCAGCATCTACTTGAGCAACAGGTATCCATCTACCTGTATCTTCACTGAATTTTTCAATTAAATAACCTTTTAATTCTTGACCTCCGTTATCTTTAGGCTTTTTCCATTTTATCTTAACATGATTTGCTCTGACTTCTTCCAATATTAATGGACCTTCCGGTGGAGTTGGCTTATCAAGCACAACAATGTCAGCAGTTGATTCACATTGACCGGATGAATTTGTTAAAAGTAATTTATACTTTCCACTGTCTCCTCTTACTGCACTTTTAATATTAAATAAAGTTGTAGTCTCTGTACTATCAATTTGAAGTCTAGAAGATGCATAAATCTCTTGACCATTTTTCATCCAACATACATTTGGAGGAGGTTCTCCTTTAAATTTAATATCAAATTTGATAACAGCACCTTTTTTTACTATCAAATTTTTAAGACCCTCTCCAAGAATAAATGGTTTGACAAATCTTGGTTTACAAAGTATTGGCTTAGTTGGATCACTTGGTTCACCGAGCAAATGTTCGTTTTTACCACGCACTCTAAATTCGTAAGTTTGGCCTTCTTTTAATCCAGTTTGTTTTGCACTTGTTTCATTTGGTCCTACTTCAACTCCTTTTTTCCATTCAGAGCTGAATTTGTCTTTAAATTCAACAACATATCCAACCAAAGGTATACCACCACTATTTGAAATTGGATCCCATTTCAAATCAACACGATCAGCATCCCAATCCGTAATTTCAACGTTTTCTACTTTAGATGGAGGATCCCATGGATCTTTAGCTAATATTGATTTAGGGGCATTTAATGGAGCGGATGAACCCTTTTTATTTACAGCTCTAATCCTGAAATTGCATTGCTTATTTGGGGTAAGTCCAGTCACGTCAAATTCACAATTAGGTGTAGCAGCGATTTGAGACCAACCACCTTTTGATTTAGGATCTTGTATTTCAATTATATAGCCTTCAGGCAATAATGGAATACCTCCAGTATCTGGGGAAGGCTTCCATTTTAAATGACAACGATCTTTGAATATGTTACTTATTTCTAATGGTCCTTCTGGTGGTTTAGGAACGTCTAAAATATTAACATTTAATTCTTTAATTTCTTTACCAGAATCGTTACTCAATTCAAATTGATATTTATCACTTTGTTCTCTTACTGGTTTTTTGAAATATAAAACAACTTTATCTGGCTTCACTTGAACTTCAACATCTTTGGCAGGCTGTCCGTTCCTAAGTAATTTCGCTTGAACTTCTGATACACGTGTTCCAGCAACGGAATATGGTATTTCAACTGTAAATGGCTTGTCAGCATGACCTATAACATCGGTTTCATCAAATTTAATTGAAGGTTTATGCTCTCTTTCTAATACAGTAAATTTACAAGTTGATTTTATATTTTCGTTAATCATACAAGTTATCTCTCCAGCATCTTCTAATTTACAACTATTTAAAATTAACATGTGTTTATCGTCGTGGAATTTAAATTGTACATCATTACTACTCTTTATCTCTTTACCATTTTGCAACCAAATTAATGAAGCTCGATTATCGGTCAATTCTACTTCAAAAACAACTTTTTCATTTTCAAATGTTTTAATATCTTTGAGTCCTTTCTTAAATCTATTTAGCGGCTCAACAAGTACTTCTGCCTCTGTTGTGTCTCCTTTAGTCTTAGCAATATACTTTCCTTCATCCTCTAATTTACTTTTACGAATCACTAATCGTCTTTTTTTACCGTCGACTTGAATATCAATATGCTTGTTTGGCTTTACAGGAACACCATCTTTTTCCCAAAAAACTTCTGCCTCAGCATAATCTACTTCACATTCAAGATTTATTTTTTGAGTTTCGTTAATACGAATTGAACGAAGAACACGCATAAATTTGTAACTTGGTTCAACTACTTGAAGTTTAGTAGTAGTAACTTCTTCTTCGTTTGTTGCAATTTTACAAGAATATGTTCCAGAATCATCTTCTGTACAATTTTGTATACGTAATATTTTTTTGCCACTTGTATCCGATTCAATGAAATATTTTTCACCAATTTCCAATTTTTGATTATTGCGGAACCATTTAACTGGTGCTTTAGACGAATTACAAGTACATTCTAAAATTGTCTCATGACCAACAAATCCTTTTGAATCTTTTGCAAGCTTCTTTACAAACTTATATACAGGATCTGGTGGATCAACCTCTAATAATGCCTCAGTCTTTTCGTCTAGACATTGACATTTATATTTTGCTTCATCACCAGTAACTGGTCCTAAAATTTCTAAAATTTGCATATCACCCTGAACAATTATTGAATAACGTTTACCAGGAAATATTTCATTATTATTTTTGAACCATTTTCCTTTTACACCAATTTTACTAAATGCACATTCTAAACGAACTTTTTTATCTTTGCCCTCTTTGCATCTTTGATTTTGTAATTTTTTTTGTAAACATTGCAGGCTTATTATGTTGTTGTAGTGAAGCTCTTCGTTCGTCTTCAACTGCTTTCAAATTTCCCCAATCAACTTCTTCATCTTTTTTGTTCCATTTAGCAGTTTTTCCTCTCTTAAGCATTGCTCTGAAATCAACTCCTTCTTCGCCACCAATGAACAGACCAATTTCTGCTTCTGCTGTTCCCGCACTATTTGTTGCAACTACTTTATAACGACCCTCATCAGAAGGTTTAGATTTCTTAACACAAAAGTAAACTGTATTTGAATCTTTGCCACCTTCTGAAGGAGTAGTTACTAATGAGTAACGACCACTTGGATAGATTTCTTGTCCACTCAAGTAAAATCTCAATACTGGAACCGGATTACCGGTTAAATCAAACTGGATATAGGCAGTTTTTCCTTCTGTACATTGCATATTCTCTTGATAATTGAAAATACGCGGAGCTCCTTCTCCACTTGCTTTTAAAGGAATAGATTTTTTGTCTGTTGGATCGAATTCAGTTTTTGAATCACGGCGTTCAGTTGGATTAAATGATCCTCGACGTTTACTTAATTCATTTACATCAAAGAAAGAGCCACGTCTAGAACCACGACGATTCTCTGGTGGTTTTTCATCTTCTTGAGGCAATTGAATTTGTGGTATTGAAGATTTCTTACGTTCATCTTCATTTGATTTTTTCTTTTTTTCTTCTTCTTCTTTTACATTTTGCTGTGAAACACTTTGCTTCTTTTTACGTTCAATTTCGGAATGTTCAACTTGTGCTTTTACTGTTAATATGGCAGATGATTCGGCAGTACCAGCTTTATTTGTAATCTCAATTGAATATTCGCCACTGGATTCGTGAACACATTTATTAACAATTAATTCAGCATTTGTTTCTTTGTTTATAATAGTATATTGTGATGATTGTCTAATCTCTTTTTTATTGTAAAGCCATTTAATTGTAACTTTTTCTTTTGATTCCCAAGAACAACTAAATTTAGCATCTTTGTTTTCATCAATAGTTTGTGACTTGATTGCTCTACCTATTAAAGGTGGATCAATTCCTCTCGGAGCTGTTGGAGATTTTTTGACATTTACACGTTCTCCTGGTCCTAGTTCTTGTTTGTTAGCATCTGGTTTAACAGATTTTAATGATGGTCGTTTTTCAACAGCTTGTTGTTGTTTATCATCAGCAATCGACGATCTTTTGCTATCTACTCCTTTGCGATCTTCCGGAACTAAAGAATTTTTACGTTCATCTTCATTTGATTTATCGTCATTGAATTCTTTACCATTTGTTTCAGGTTTAAGACTTTGCTTCTTTTCTTCTACTTTTTTACGTTCTTCAGATTTCTTCTGCTCAATTTTTTTCGCTTCTTCTTCCTGTTTTTTCTTTTTCTTCTTGCTTTTTCTTTTCTGCTTCTTGTTTTTTCTTTTTATCATCTTCTTTTTTCTCTTCTTCAATATCATCAACTCTAACGCTCATCGATTGACAAGATCCTTTTTCATTCTTTACATCTACTTTATAATTACCTTTATCACCTGCTTCTGGACGTTCAATTTCTAAGGCAACTGAATATTCACCTTTCTTAACTTCTTTAACCATTATAATATGTCTTGAATCTTCTCTAATTACAGTTGAATCTCTTGTCCAATTAACTTTTGGTGGTGCTCCAGATTCAACACGTACCTCAATTATAATTGTACGTTTAGTTTTGTTTTTAACAACTTTAGGCGCTTCTCTTATAACAGGGGCTAATTCTATATTTAATTTAAGATTGCTATTACATTCACCAAAATTATTCCTTACATTACATTTATATAAACCAGCATCAGTTAAAATTGGATTTTTTAATTCTAATTTAATATGATAAGCGCCTGTGCTTTCTTCTTTTGTGACCATCTGAATACGACCTCCTTGATTTATAGGATCTCCATCACATGTCCAATTTATTGTTGGCTTTGTGACTGATTTAATTTTACATTCCATTTTTATTAATTTTCCATCATTTTCAGCTATAATTTTAGGAGGAGATATAAAGGATGGGGCTTCACCAGCTTCTTCTTCATCATCACCTTCGATATTTAATGTTAAATTAGCATTAATTTCACCTTTTGAATTTTTGATTGTACATTTATAGACACCTCCATCTGAAGCTGCTGGACTATTAATTTCCATAAAAACTAAATGCTCATCTTTTTCAGTTTTAATTACTTGTTTAATTCTACTTGATTCACGAATTGTTTGACCACCTTTTGTCCAAATCACTGTTATTTTTTCAGTTGATTTAACTTTACATTCCATTACAATTAAGTCTTCACTCTTTGGAATTATTTTAGGTCTTTGTATGAATTTAGGAGCTCCTTCGCTTTCATTTTCTTCATTGCCTTGGAAATTTAAAGCAATATTTGCATTAGATTCGCCTAAACCATTACTCGCATTACACCTATATGTGCCACCGTCCTCATTAACTGGATTTTTTATTTCTAATTGCAAAAGATATGCATCTTTTCCTTCACTTTTCTCACTAATTACATGTCTAGGACTATTTTGAATTTTTTTTGTTCCATGAAACCATTGAATTTCTGGAAATGGTTTTGCTTCTAAATAGCATTGCAGTAAAAGACTACCTTTAACTTGAAGAATTTGTGGTTTGCGTGGAAATCTTGGCGGACTGCCCTGTGGAACATTTGGCTTTCCTTGATCAAAATTTAAATTAATTGTTGCTTCATCTTCGCCATGTGCATTGGAACATTGTAATTTATAAACACCAGACTCATTCTCTGCAATATTACTTATCTCTAAACTAGCAACATGATTATGTTTATCTGATGTTAAATTATATTTATGTCTACTATCTTCTTTAACTAAATTTGATTTATGAAACCATTTAATTGTTGGCTTCGGATTTGCAACTAATCTACATTCAAATATTATTTTACCATTATCACCTTGCCTAATTACTGGTTTTTCTGTAAAAGTTGGCTTTGCCTCACCGGCAGGTATATTTGAATCATCACTGTCGAAATTAAGACTGATTGATGCATTACTTTCACCAAGTGGATTAGATGAGATAACTTTATATCTACCAGCATCTTCAACTTCTACATCAGTAATTTGTAATGTAGCAACATAACTATTTCCGCTTTCATTTATTAATGTTGCCTTATATCTTCCTTTTGGTTCAATTAAATTATTATTATGATACCAACTAACATTTGGTTTTGGGTCTGCTTGTATTTTACATTCAAATATCAAAATTCTACCATCTTCTTCTTGAGCAATAGTTGGTTTTTTGCTAAATATTGGGCTACATCCGTCAATTTGTTTTTTATCCATTTTTGATAATTGTTA
>Ga0214501_1000013_pt1 | contig 16245 bp, 10 predicted proteins | sample G5R1MT_14_FD_206150 | JGI IMG/M metagenome (GOLD analysis project Ga0214501, IMG submission 206150) | Metatranscriptome of phyllosphere microbial comminities from switchgrass, GLBRC, Michigan, United States - G5R4_MAIN_12SEP2016_LR1... | ecosystem: Host-associated > Plants > Phyllosphere >... | reverse complement strand
CTAGATTTTAAAATTGGCAAGGGTCCGATTTGAACGAACGATCTCGGGTCATGAGCCCAACGTGTTTCCACTACACTACCTCACCAATAACGACTTATGTTGATTTAATAAAGTACAAAATTGTCACTTTATGTTAATAAATTTTATTTTTTCGCAACTTCAACTAAAAAAGGTGCGGCATCCATGAATAAAACAAAACCTACGGTGTGGAATAAAAATCCTGTCATTATTGGTAGAAAAATCTTTCAACCAATATCCATTAGTTGATCGTACCTATAGCGTGGGAGAGTTGCTCGAATTAAAACAAAAAGAAAACAGAAAACTAAACCTTTTAAAGAGAATGTTAGTGCATTAGTTATAGGGGATGTACCCGACCAACCACCAAAAAAAAGAGCTACAGTAAGAAGAGAAACGAAAATCATATTAGCATACTCTGCTAAAAAAAACATAGCAAAAATGATTGATGAATACTCAACATTATAACCAGCAACCAGCTCGGCTTCTGCTTCGGGTAAATCAAAAGGTGTACGATTTGTTTCGGCAATCATTGAAATAAAAAAAACTATACCTGCTGGCAATAGTGGAAAAATATATCAAATGGTATTATGTTGTGCGATAACAATTTTCAACAAATTTAGTGACCCCGATAATGCTACAACAGGCAAAATGGTCAAACTCACTGTAACTTCATACGAAATCATTTGAGCAGCTGATCGTAAAGCCCCTAAAAAAGCGTATTTTGAATTACTTGCTCACCCAGCAATGATAATTCCATAAACATTAAGCGAACTAACTGCCAAAATTACTAACAAACTGTAATTTACATTAGCGATAGAATTTAATTCTAAAGAAAAACCCCTATTTGCGTTACTAGAAAATAACAAATCAAAAGCAATTTGTTTACTATTTGTTGAAACTTCTATAGAACTTTGGCAGCCAAAGGGAACAATACATCAAACAGAAAGGCTCAACGTTAAAAGAACTATTGGCGCAACAACAAAAATGCGACTATTTGCGTGTGTAGGAATTACCATTTCTTTAACAATAAGTTTTAAACCATCGGCAAGGGGTTGTAATAAACCTCAAAAACCTACAATATTTGGGCCTCGACGGCGTTGAATAGCTGCCATAATCTTTCGTTCTGCAATAGTAAAGTAAGCAATAGCAATAAGTAAACAAATGATCTTTATTAATGCGCTTATAATCTGAATTGCATAAGGGTGTAAATTAATCATGAAATGTTAATACATCATTAATATAGAGCGTAATTAAGACAGTAAATACATAGGCTTGAAGAAAGGCAATTAGTAATTCGAGATAAATAACAGCTGAAACGATTGCTCAAGGAAATATTGCTAAAATAATCATAGCGGAACCTGACGTTAGAAGTGCTCAAGAAAAACCAATCAAAATTTTTAAAAGTGCGTGTCCAGACATCATATTTGCAAAAAGTCGTATACTTAAACTTAATACACGTGCTACGTAAGAAACAAATTCTATAAGTGCCAAGAACGGTGCAATAGGTGTTGGTGCACCAGACGGAAGAAAAAGTTCAAATATTTGTCATTTGTGTTGAAACACACCAATTAAATTGATACCACTAAAATGCATCAACGCAATAAACAGAGTAAAAATAAATGAACTAGTCACGGTAAAAGAAAACGGAAATAAACCGACTAAATTTGCCAACAAAATCGTAATAAAAAGGTAAAATAAAGGTGCGAAATATTGCTGCCTTTTTATAGCAAGATTTTCTTTTACAGTCGTTTTGACCAAATTGTATAAGGCATATGTTGCCATAGAATAAGTATTATGTGTTGGAGCTGAAACCGTATAGGTTAGTAATAGGAAAGCTGCTATTGCTAGGTTTGCAAAAAGAAACAAAGCAAGGCTGTTAAACATACTACTGTGATTAATTGTCAATAAAGAAAACATTTCAAATTGCTCAAGAGGGTCTAAAAAACTTGTTGAACAAACACTACTGACAGATAAAAAATTGGTAAATGCTGGAGCATTATTTACACTGGATACGTGACTTGAAATAATGGATTTATTTTTTTTCGTCGTGTTTTTTAGAGTTAAACTCAGCAACATTATATAAAATATTAATTTTTTAATAACTAATCATGTACAAAATCGATATTGTTATACTTAAAATAATGGTATTAGCGTATTCTTGAACTCGACCTTTTTGATCGCGTAGAATAACAATACTTATTTGTGAAATTATTCGCGATAGCCCGGTTGGTCCCCAAGACTCGATTAAACCTTTATCCAGTGCTTTAAATACAAAGCTGTAAGCAGCTGCAAGTAAACGGATATTGATTTCTTTGTTATACACTGCATCAAAGTACCATTTGTGAGATAAAAAACGATATAAAGGTAAATACTGATGCAAAGCTACTTTGTGACCATCTTCATAATCATTAATTTTGGAAACTAAATAAATAGAAAATAAAGAGCCAAAAAGGGGAAGTATTTTAATATAGAAGGGAAGAAATTCTCCTACAAGTTGGGCGTCTTTATTTGATGCGTGAGCAACAATTATTGATGATCAAAATGGAGATCCTTGGCCAATGAATAAATCTTTTGCTGCATAGCCTAAAAAAATACTTCCAAGGGCTAAAAAGCATAATGCCCAAGCCATACCATTTTCTACTTCGTGCACGTGTAATAAGTAAGGTCTTGGACTCTTGGACTCGCCATAAAAAGCAAAATAAAGGAGTCGGAATGAATAGTAAGAAGTAAAAAAAGCAGTAATTAAACCAAGCCAGTAAACAAAAGTACCCGATAAGGTAAATGAAGCAGCAGCAATTTCTAAAATAATATCTTTTGAATAAAATCCTGTCAAAAATGGAAACCCTGTTAATGCTAAAGAACCAATTAAAAACATTGCATAAGTATAGGGTAGGAGTGTAGCAAGACTTCCGAAACGACGCATATCTTGCTCACCAGCAATAGAGTGAATAACAGCACCTGCGCTAAGAAATAAAAGTGCTTTGAAAAAAGCATGATTGGCAAGATGAAAAAAACTTAATGCATATTGCGATAAACCGCAAGCAAAAATCATATACCCTAACTGTGAACAGGTAGAATAAGCAATTACCTTTTTTAAATCATTTTGAACTAAGCCTGCAGTTGCAGCCATAAAAGCAGTTGCGCCTCCAATAAAAGTAATAAAAGTTAAAACTGTTTGCGTACCTTCAAAAAGCGGAGAACAACGGATAATTAAAAAAACACCAGCAGTTACCATAGTAGCAGCGTGAATTAGAGCGGACACCGGTGTAGGCCCTTCCATCGCACTAGGTAATCATGTGTGTAAACCGATTTGTGCTGATTTTCCCATAGCACCAAAAAACAACAAAATGGCGATTAAAGAAATCGGAGAAACTGGCAAATTAAAAAATGAAATCGTGCTTTTTTGAAAAAATGGAACAACTGCAAAAACAACATCAAAATTGACGCTATTGAAAACATAAAAAATACATAATACCCCAGCAGTAAAAGTTAAATCGGCAACCCTATTAACGATCATTGCTTGTATTGCAGCTTTATTGGCTTGAATACGTGTGAACCAAAAGCTAATTAAAAGGTATGAGCATAAACCAACACCCTCTCAACCCAAAAATAAACCAACAAAATTATCTGAAGTAATCAAAATTAACATAAAAAATGTAAATAAAGATAAGTAACTCATAAAGCGGGGTAGGTGCGGATCCTCGTACATATATTCCAAAGAATAAAGATGAACTAAAGTAGAAACGATAAAAACGACAAATAACATAGTCAGAGAAAGTGCGTCGATTGAAAATGCCCAATCTAACTGGAATACACCTGTCTCGGCTCAAAAAAAAGAAAATTCGACGTAACTAAATTTACTATTAATAACAGAAGGGATCAAAGTAAGTAGATAAACAATCGCGGCAGACATTGAAACAAGAACACGAAGACCCAAAGTATAAGTCTTTATCCAGGGTGTTAGAAACAAGAAAAGAAAAAAATTAACTAAAGGAAGGAAGATTACGGCAAGCATATTGTTCATTTTTTTATAAATTTTTTAAAATGCGTTTCATAAAATAACGGCTGCCCCGATAACACATTGTTGTTGATAATTTGCATAGTCGGCATTGTTAAAGCGAGCGCACCAATCATCGCAGTAAAAAGTATAAATGTTGTCAAAAAAAAAAGTAAAACATATTTCGTATAAAGTGTGGCACCAAAATATGAAATATCGACTTGTTTGTAATCAATAAATGTATTAATACTCGTTGCGTTTGTAATTTCAGAAGAATAATCGAATGATTCCGGAAGTACGTTTTTAAATAATATTAAAATTATGAAAACAAATAAAAATGGCAAATAAAAATTTATTGTTTTTCCAGAATTTAAACGCTTTATATCCAGTAAAATAATAACAAATAAAAATAAAATAGCGATTGCGCCGACATACACGATTAAAAATGTAAAAGCAAGAAATTCTTGATGATGAACTAAAAATAAAAAAACAGCAGAAATCATAACCCCAATCAGTGACAACAAATTGTGGACAGGGTGTGAAAAATATGTTGTTCCGACCGCACAAATAAGCATTTGTGCGGCCAATATGGGAAGAATCAAATAATTAAAAGCAACAGCAGTAAACACTAGAAAAGTGTGATAGCACGAAATAACGAAAATTAAAATGGCAGGAAATAAAGGAATTAAAAGGAGATGTATTGGAGCGAGCCGAAAACGACAAATAACATTTTTTATTTTATAAAATCACGGTGTAAACTCTGTTTCTTGTTCAGAGAATAAGATCGTATTCGATAATTTTAGCATAATAAAGAGTTGTTAATAATAAAACTTAAAAAATGTAAAATCATTTAATATATATATATAAGTTTGTACTGATTATATTAATAATTTTGTTTACCTCTTATCGGACTCGAACCGATAAAATACAGCTTTTGAGGCTGCCGCGTCTACCAATTCCGCTAAAGAGGCAACAGCATAAAATAGTTCTTATAAAAATTATACTATAGACTCGGGCGGTTGCTGGGAGTTGAACCCAAGACTGCCGATCCACAATCAGCCATTTTACCGTTAAACTACAATCGCCAATAACGTGTACCCCCTGCCGGACTCGAACCGACACTCCAAAGAAGCAGCTTTTAAGGCTGCCGCGTCTACCAATTTCGCCAAGGGGGCGGTATTAAATTATTACGTCGTTGAATTGATTAAGAGTTGTCTATCGTTTTGAATTGTTGTCGCGGAAGTGCTGTAACGCTAATTGGCATAAAAGCATGATTAACGCCGCAAAGCTCACTACACTGACCAAAAAAAGTACCCGGAGTTTCAATACGAAGAGACACCTGATTTAATCGACCAGGTACCGCATCCATTTTAACACCGAAAGCTGGAACTGCTCAGCTATGAAGAACATCAGCCCCCGTAATAAGAAGACGAATATTTGTATTTGTTGGAAGATAAAGTCGATTATCAACCTCTAAAAGACGTAAAAGTCGAGAATCTTTTTTAACATCCTCTTCAGACATCATGTAACTATCAAATGAAATGGTTTTATCACTAACCATATCTGTTGTTTCGTATGATCAGTATCATTGGTGACCAATAATTTTTACAGTAATTTCTGGTTCAGCTAGAGCATCCATTTGATAAAGCAACGCAAACGAAGGACCGGCAATAGAAATTAAGATACCTGTAGGAATAAGTGTTCAAATAATTTCTAAATTCGTGTGGTGCGCAAAAGCAATACGGGGCGTTTTTTTGTTTTTAGAACGGTATAGAATAATGCTGACGAGAAGCATTCATGAAACAAAAGCAACTACAGCAACCAGAAAAAACATAATATCATCATGTAAATCAATAATTTTTTCCATTGTTTGAGTTGCAGGATGTTGAAACGAAAGCTGTCACGGTTGCGGGGCATTCAGGAAAATAAAAAATGTTACAGGAAGTTTTGATGTATATGTTCGTCAAGGATTACGTTTTGAAACAATAAATTGTGTAGAAAACATGTTTCACACCAAGTAGAAAAAAAATAAAGTAGCAATAACAGAAATCATAGACCCAATCGATGCAACTAAATTTCAACCAGCGAAAGCTGTTGGATAATCAGAAACACGACGAGGCATACCAGATAAGCCCAAAAAGTGCATTGGGAAAAAGGTTAAATTAACCCCAACAAAAAAACTTCAAAAATGAATTTGTCCGTATATTTCATTGTATGCTAAACCAACCATTTTTTCAATTCAATAATAGAAACCAGCAAAAATTGCGAATACAGCACCCATAGAAAGTACATAATGGAAGTGCGCAACAACATAATACGTATCATGGAATGCTACGTCAAGACCGGCGTTAGCAAGAATAACACCAGTTACCCCACCAACAGTAAACAAAAAAATAAATCCAATTGCGAAAAGCAAAGGTGTTCTTAAATCAAGAGATCCACCTCAAAGCGTTGCTAGTCAACTAAAAACTTTAATACCCGTAGGAATGGCAATAATCATTGTTGCTGCAGTAAAGTAAGCGCGTGTATCGACATCTAAACCGACAGTATACATATGATGTGCTCAAACTAAAAAACCTAATAAACCAATAGAAAGCATTGCATAAACCATACCGAGATATCCGAAAATAGGTTTTTTCGAGAGCGCTTCAACAATGTGACTAACAATACCAAAACCCGGTAAAATTAAAATATAAACTTCAGGGTGGCCAAAAAATCAAAAAAGATGTTGATACAATACTGGGTCACCCCCACCGACAGGATTAAAGAACACAGTTTTGAAATTACGGTCAGCCAACAACATAGTAATTGCACCCGCAAGAACAGGAAGAGATAAAAGAAGTAAAAAGGCTGTAATAAGAACAGACCAGACAAACAATGGCATGGTATAGTAAGTTAGTCCCAATGCGCGCATGTTGACAATAGTAACGATAAAGTTAATTGCACCAAGGATGGAAGATGCACCAGCAAGATGTAAACTAAAAATTGCAAAATCTACCGCGGGTCCTGAGTGGGATTCTATACCACTCAACGGTGGGTAAACAGTTCAGCCGGTACCTACACCAGCTTCAATAAAAGAAGAAAGTAACAGTAAGATTAGAGACGGAGGGAGTAATCAAAAGCTAATATTGTTTAAACGAGGGAATGCCATATCTGGAGCACCAATAAGAATTGGAACAAATCAATTACCAAAGCCACCAATAACAACTGGCATGACCATAAAAAAAATCATAATAAAAGCGTGTGCAGTAACAATAACATTATAAAGTTGATGATTACCCATCAAAAATCCATTACCGGGGGAAGAAAGCTCGAGACGAATTACAAGACTAAGAACCGTCCCCATAATACCTGAAATTGTCCCGAAAATGAAATACAATGTTCCAATATCTTTGTGTTGAGTACTAGCGAGTCAACGTACAATTCAAGGATGTAATTTTGTGCCAAGGTTAACAAGAAACGGTTTCATTCTATCGACAATTGTCATCTAACACCCTATTGATAATTTTAATGTTAACGATCGACCTCACCAAAAACAATATCTTGTGTACCGATAGTAGTCACAACATCCGCGATTAAATGTCCTTGAACCATAAAATCTAAAGCCTGAAGATGAAGAAACCCAGGTGCTTTAATTTTGACTCTGTAAGGTGTTGAAGAACCAGTCGAAACTAAAAATACACCAAATTCACCTTTTGGTGCTTCGACAGCTGTATATGTTTCTGCAGCAGGAACTTTGTAACCAGATGATTGAAAGCAAAAATGATGAATCATAGCTTCCATAGATTGTCGAAATTGCAATTTCGAAGGAACAGCGATTTTTTGATTATCGACTTTGATCGGTCCAGAGGGGATTAGATTTATTACTTGATTTACGATCTTTACACTTTCTCGCATTTCTTCCATTCGCAAGAAATAACGACCAAAGCAGTCACCACGTGTCGCTATGGGTGCCGCGAAAGATAACGATTTATATATTTCATAAGGTTCTACAATTCGTAAATCAGAATTTATACCAGAGCCGCGAGCAAGAACACCTGTAAGGCCTCAAGCACGTGCCTCCACGGCTGAAACCAAAGCTACCCCCTCCAAGCGTTGACGTCAAATTCTATTTGACGTTAAAAGCTCTTCGATCTCATTTAATCGATCACCAAATTGTGAAATAAATACAAAAATATCGTTTAGTAAACCCATAGGAATATCAAACGAAATCCCACCAGGCCTAATGTACGCCGCGTGCATACGTGCACCGGAAACACGCTCATAAAACTCCATAAGTTTTTCTCTTTCTTCAAAAGCTCACAAAAAGGGTGTAAGCGCACCAACATCCATCGCGTGTGTTGTTATCGCCATTAAATGATTTAAAATTCGAGTAAGCTCACAAAATAAAACGCGTATATATTGTGCACGAGCAGGAATTGTAGTTGATAAATTTTTCTCAACGGCCAAAGAAAAACCCTGTTCTTGCACCATCATTGAAACATAATCAAGTCGATCTAAGTAAGGAAGACCCTGATGATAAGTCTTATATTCCATTAGTTTTTCTGTACCGCGGTGTAATAAGCCAACATGAGGAAGGGCTTTTCGGACAGTCTCCCCAACAAGACTTAGAACCAAGCGTAACACACCGTGCGCTGACGGGTGTTGCGGACCGAAATTTAAATTAAACGATCGGATTTTAGTTAATTCTGAACTCTTTAAACTGGTATTCGGTGTCTGGAGATCGATATTGTTCGAAAGAATATTCTTGTCAGTATTTAGACGATGGATCACAAAACGCATTTTTAAATAAATTGAAGAAATAAAATGAAAGAAAGAAGTAGTGTTGTAATAAAATTGCGTAACAAAGAAGAGGTTTGCGTAAAATGTGTTGTTGGTGACGGTACTCAAGAAGTATTATTTTTTTTACCAGAAATAAAAAGAATTAATTTTATCAGTCGTAAGTAGTATCAAGTTGAAATTAAAGAAACAAAAAGTGCCAAAAAAACTAAGCCTGGAAAACCAGCCTTGTACAAAGCAATAAGCAGAAAATATTTTCCAAAAAAACCTGCGATTGGTGGAATGCCAGCTAACGAAAAAAGCGCCACACAAAAACAAAAGATTGTTGTTTTATCTAAAAGTGCAAATTGAAAATGCGATAAATAAAGCATTGGCTTAAAAGACGGTGTTCGAGTTCACAAAAAAACTTGAATAAAAATAATATTAGCAAAAACATAAAGTAGTAGATAAAACAGACTCAAATCGTAACCGGAATAAATGGGACCGGCAACAAGACCAGTAAGCAAAAAACCCATCTGACTAACAGATGCGTAAGCTAAAAATTTTTTTGTACGGCGTGCTGAAACAGCGCCTAAAGAGCCAAAAATAAGCGAAGCTGCTGCTGCAAATTCGAGTTTTCCTAAACAAAGTTCATGAATTAATTCATTTATTTGTAAGAAAAAAATAAGGAACGAAAGTACCCCAATTTTAACTGGTAAAATAAAAAATGCTGTAATACTATTCGGTGCGCCGTCGTAAACTTCAGGTGCTCACATGTGACACGGTGCAGCCGAAAGCTTGAAAAAAATACCGAAAATAAAAAACGTTAAACCAAAATTTACAAAATTATGATGAGCTTCGACGAAGTGAGAGTGAGAAAAGGAAGAAGCCATGTCTAAGTAGGACAACGATCCTGTTGCCGCATATATTATAAACAACCCGTATAACATTAAACCAGCACTTAATGAGCTTAGGTAAAAGTATTTAATTCCTGCCTCTCTGGCCGAACTGCTAACCATATCTGAAAAGATGAGAATATACAAATTTAGACTAAATCCAATAATTGAAAAATAAGCAAAAATTAAGTTGTTGGCGCTTACTAGCAATAGTAAAAAAAGTATTGCCGTTAAAAAAGCAATTGGCAATTCGACAGATATATTTTTATTTTTTTGTGCAGAAAAAACAGTCCCAGAAACAACAAAAATTGATGACAAAATAATCAGCAACTTTATTGCAATTATTTTTTTAGTTTGAATGACATAGTCGTTTGAAAAACATGCACCCAAATCTATTGCGTTGCTATAGTCGTAAACATAAAAAATGGCAGCAATGCATAATAGAATACGCATGTAGTTTAAAGTAAGGAAAGAAATGCGGCTCTGGCTTTTATCTTTATGTCCTATAAAATAAGCAACTACTGAGGTAAACACCAAAATTCCTATTGTTATAAAAATTTCCGTTGTAAAATCGCAAATGGTATATTTTTTTATAGTGGATACGGCATCTATAGCGCTATTCTCGAAATGCAATAAAAAATTTTTATAATTGAAATTGTAGTTTTTTTTATACATAACACCCGATGTGTTAATTTCCGTAAAAAGGGTTTGTAAATTGGTAGAGGCCGTTTTAAACCCCCTTAAGTAATCAATAGAAGAAAAACTGTTGATTTTTAACGTAGTTAATTTTTCTACAAAACCGAGAACAGGTTGATTAAATGATTCCTTAACAGCATTGGAATATTTAATCGTTTCAGAGAAAAAGTTTAAATCTATATTTGGCGTAAAAAAAAGTAAACTAGATGATCGATATATTTGTTCATATTGCTTTGTAGGTCAGATCAAACCACCCCGCCGCCATTCATAAATAAACCCAATACCAAGTACTAAAATAAACGAAAACATAGAATAAAAACCAAACCACCCCACAGATCTTAAACTCATTATTCAAGGAAAAAGAAGAGCAATTTCAACATCAAAAATTAAAAACAAAATCCCTACAAGGTAGAAGTGAACATCGAACGGCAACCGCGTTGCACTATCAAACGGCTCAAAACCGCACTCGTATTCACTTTTTTTTTCAGAATCCTGAGACGAAGACAGAGATAGTAAATATGCTAGACTTGCCAAAACACAACACAAAGCCGCCGCTACGCCGAAAAAAAACAAAAAAATATAATACGTTTGGGTATAGTAATTAGAATATACAGGATGTAGTACGCGATCAAAAAATGGACTATAAAAAACCATGCTAACCTGCTAATTTTTGAAAGTCTTCGAATTGAACTGAGTGTGCAAACCTGTGTAAAACGACAAGAATTCCGAGACCTACAGCAGATTCACACGCAGCTAAAATTAAAAATAGTAGGCTATACGCACCTGCCCGAAAATCTTTTTGATTAGAAGCGAAAAGAATGAAACTCATAAGTACACCTAAATACATCAATTCAATAGCCAAGAGAGTAATTAAAAAATTTTTATTGTTAGAAAGAATACCTGCGATACCAATAACATAAAGTAAGAAAGAAAACAATAATAGATTTTTAATAGGTTGAGAAACGGGTAATATGGGGTTGGTAAACAGCTCTATACTTAGTGTATTTTGAAATGATGTATTAGCAATTTGGTCGTAAAAGTCAAGCATAAAAATCGCCTATTATTTAAATGTAATTAAAAAATAAGTAAATCACGAAGCGCAAAATCTGTGAAGACAAACACAATTTTACCGTTGAGACCCAAAAATAACATAGGAATTAAAAGTCAAAATAAAACACTAAATTCGTCTAAAGTTAAATCAGTGAAACGCTGAATATATTTTGTCTTAAGCGTACCGAAAGCAATTCTATTATACAATCATACCGAATATATTGCTGAAAAAACAATACTTGTTGCAGATAACACAAATACAACCGTATTTGTAGAAAAAATACCAAGAAAAACAAAAAATTCGCCAATAAAATTAGATGTTCCTGGAAAACTCATGTTTGCTAAAGTGAAAATAAAAAAAATACTACAAAAAAGCGGCATGACAGTGACTAGACCACCGTAGTAGCGTAAAAGCCTTGTGTGATAACGGTCATATAAAACCCCTACGCAAAAAAAAAGGGCTGTTGAAACTACACCATGAGCAACCATCAAATACACCGCTCCAGAAATTCCAAAAGTAGTGTTACTAAACAAACCCAAAACAACTAAATTCATGTGGGCAACCGAAGAATATGCAACAACGCGCTTCATATCAACCTGACGAATTGTTGAAAGCGAGCCGTAAACTACACCCAGCACCGCCATAGTTAAAACTAAAGGTGAAAAGTAAGCAGAACCAGCAGGAAAAAGAGAAATAGAAAAACGAATAAAACCGTAACCACCTAACTTTAAAAGTAAACTAGCAAGGAGCATAGAGCCAATAGTTGGCGCTTCAACATGGGCTTCTGGAAGTCAAATATGTAGCGGAAACATAGGCATTTTAACAGCAAAAGCAAGAAAAAAACAAATTCAAATTAATTTTTGCTGATCCGCGTCAAAAGAAAAACATGAGATGGAAGCATATTTAGTACTCCCAACGCAAGCATACAAATAAATAAGACCGAACAACATAATTAATGAACCAAATAACGTATATAAAAAAAAATAGTAAGATGCTTTAATTTTTCGTGCACGTGCGCCCCAAACACCAATTAAAATAAACATAGGAATTAAAAGACTTTCAAAAAAAACATAAAAGTAAAGTAAATCGTCTGTGGTAAAAGTAATAACAAGCAATAATTCCATAGTCAACAAGGCAATTGAAAAGCCACGCAAGCTATGATTTAAAGAAAGTGATTTCAAAGCCATAAAACAAAAAGGAAAAATAAATAAAGTCAGTAACAAAAAAATACTAGATAACGCATCAATAAAAAAGGGGTAATTTTGCGAACTTATTTCTAAAATATTTTTTGTTCACCAAATAGGTCTATTATAGTCGTAAGCATCGTAGTAGTGTACACAGCAAAAATCAACAGCTTCGATACCTAGATATAGGGCAATAAATGAAATTAATAAACAGTAGTTGAGAATTGTTTCTCTTTCGTATTCAGAGTGCGCGCACGCAACAAAAATTCCTAAAATTATGACAATAATAATCGCGATCTCAGGGCGATAATGATAACGAATATTTTCAATATATCATTTGCTAAAAACAAAAAAATCATCAACATAACGAGCATCTCAAAATCCCGAAAAAATAGTTATATCCATCAACAAATTATTTTGAAGTACCACCTCACCAGTAAATGGTTAAAAAAAGGAATAATCAGACGACATCGACAAAATGTCAGTATCACGCCGCAGACTCGAAACCAAGGTGTTGCTTACTGTGGTGAGCTCAGCGAGCGGCTTTTTTATAATCGTAACGAAAACGAAAACGAAGTGCTTTTGCGAGATCTGCAGCAAAGCTACACTCAGGCTTTCATCGAATAACAGGAGTTAGTCGGTTCGGTACAAGTGTTGCTAGTCAATGACGAACAAAGTTAAAAATTAAAGCGGCAACACCCAGCGTTACATGAAGACCATGAAAACCAGTAGTAATGAAAAAAATAGAACCGTATACATTATCGCTTCAAGAAAACTCAACCCCGTGAGTATATTCGTACTTTTGACAAGCTAAAAATATTAAACCAAAAACAATTGTGTAGCCCAAATATTTAAAAAAACCCCATGAGTTTTTACGAGCAGGTAGTTTCAAAATATGTGCGTGAGCAATAGTAATCGTGACGCCAGAGGCTAATAAAAGTAATGTATTAACTAGAGGTAAGCCTCAAGGGCTAATTGGTTGTGTTCCTACAGGGGGCCAGACACCCCCGATTGCAGCAGAAGGAATTAAGCTATAATGGAAAAAAGCTCAAAAAAACGCAAAAAAGAACATAATTTCAGAAACAATAAATAAAATAACGCCAAGACGTAAACCGTTTTGAACGCGAGGAGTGTGGTAGCCCTTACTTGATTCTCGGAGGATAGCAATAAATCATCGTAGAACAATTACACCGAAACCAACAAAACTCAAAAGGGCAAGATAATATAATGGTAACCCAAGAAAGCGATAGCCGTGCATAGCGAAAACTAACGGTACAATAGCTCAGAAGAGAAAAAACGCAGTAAATAGTGGGAATGTACTGGGTCGAACGATGTGGAACGGATGTTTTTGTGCCCTACAAATTAACTCGATTTCTGCTTTTGTGAACTGAACTTTTTTATTTTGCATAATTTTAATAAAACAAGATGACAACTGAACACATCGGGACTTGAACCCGAAACCCTCGGCTTAAAAGGCCGATGCTCTAACCATTGAGCTATGCGTCCAAATGAAACACTGTTGATCCTTGTGGGGATCGAACCCACGTCTACATCGTGAAAGGATGCCGTCCTAACCACTAGACGAAAGGAACGGGTAATAAAATGGACACATAAAAAATTCTCGAAATAAAACTATATGGCGTACCAACTACACGTTCCCGTACAGTTACCTTGTTACGACTTCGTCCCAATTAAGAACCTACCGGCGCAGGCCTCGGGCGAGGCACCGCTAATGCAAGCAACAACCCCTTAGCGCACTTAGGGCAAGCCCTCTTTCAGGCCGTGACGGGCAGTTTGTACTGAACCCCAGAACCTATTCACCGCAACTTATCTGATTTGCGATTACTGGCGATTCCACCTTCACGCGTTTCAAGTTGCAGAAAGCGATTCGTACTGAGAGAACATTTTTTTGAGGTTGCCATATTGCGTTACCTAATAACTAATATCCTCATTGTAGCGTACATGTAGCCCAACTCATAAAGGCCGTGACGGTTTGCCTTGATCCGCGCTTTCATCTGATCCGCGACCAGTGTTAAATACTTATGAAAGGGAGAAAATAGTTATACCAATAGGTATGCAGATAAAAAGTTATGCAAGGACAAATAACTTTTTTATGAAAGTATATTTGTCTTGTTTACATATCTGCACACCAAACGATAAAAAATTCATCGGTGGGATAAATTTTCGACAATACTAAGGTAGTATTGTTTTGCCAAAAAACCCGACAAGAGCTCATCTGACAAAACAACCAATCATATGCTTATAAAAGCAGTAAGACAGTTAAATTCATTATTTTCCTCATTTAATATAAAAATGAATCAATTCAGCTCTGAAGCTAAAGCAAATAATGCTACCACTAAATTAGTACGGGTTTTATTCGTTCGTGGAAATTAACCATACGCCTCACGACACGAGCTTACGACAACGATGTAGCGCTATTAGCCCAGACCTAGTCCATTCACAAAAACTATTAACTACACAGGTGCAATCAACAATGTCAAGCAAAATGACTGGCGGTTTTATGAGCTTATATGTGCACAAAGACACTTTAACTCGGGCATAGAGTTGGTAAGGTTTTACGTGGATCATCAGTTTACACAGCGCGCTCCACCGATTGTAAGAGGTTCCCGTCAATTTCTTTAAGTTTCAACCTTGCGATCGTAGACCCCAGGTGAAGTATTTACTGTGTTAACTCCAACAAAAAGGAAGGGGCTCGCTCTTTTTTGAAGCGCCCGCCCCACAGACATGCTGCCTATATGTGAATACTTATCGTTGACGGCCTAGACTACCAGGATATCTAACCCTGTTTGCTCCCTAAGCTTCCGTACCTGAGCGTCAATTGAAGCTAGAAAGGCGCCTTCGCCAGCTGGTGTTCTTTGCGATATAGTAATTCGCTTAAGATTACACCGCAAATTTCCCCGACCCGACCCCAATTCAAGTTATTTCTTAATAGAAGGCATTCGCGTAGGAATACTCCGCGTTTTGAGCCAAATCGTCCATAACCACCTACTTACCCTTTACACCCAATCACAACGAATAACGCCCGCGCGCTCTGTATTACCGCGGCTGCTGGCACAGATGTTTGCCCGCACTTCTTACTTCAATTACAGTCATTTTCTTCATTGACGAAAGCACTTTACAGCGTAGCCGTCATCATGCACGTATCCTTACTGGGTCAGAGGTTACTCCATTGCCCAAGATTCTTCACTGCTGCCCTCCGTAAAGGCTCGGACCTTGTCTCAGTTCCGACGTGGTTGATCGATCTCCCAAACCAACTACGCATCGTAGGCTAGGTGGGCCGTTACCCACACCTACTACCACTAATCCGCCGGTAATTTGTTCAGAAGCGGAGTTAACCTTTTTTAATTTGATATTCTTCACGGTGTCTCAGCCGGCATCTTTCAAACTGCTGAATTAAAAATACCGTCCGACTACTCACTCGTATGCCGCTAAGCACTAAAAATATGCTCGCTCGACTCGCATGTGTAAAATAGAATTCCAGCGTTCATTCGGGGCCAGAATCAAACCCAATAACTAACTTGCGCTAGAATGACTTCTATAGCATCATTTATTTGACAATTATCGTGAAAATGCCTGATAAAACCTTATTTTAATGAAAACAATACATTAGTTTGCAAAAAAAAT
>Ga0214501_1000009_pt1 | contig 17331 bp, 16 predicted proteins | sample G5R1MT_14_FD_206150 | JGI IMG/M metagenome (GOLD analysis project Ga0214501, IMG submission 206150) | Metatranscriptome of phyllosphere microbial comminities from switchgrass, GLBRC, Michigan, United States - G5R4_MAIN_12SEP2016_LR1... | ecosystem: Host-associated > Plants > Phyllosphere >... | reverse complement strand
CAATTCGACCTGGCTGGTGGAGATGATGTGCTGCGTATAAGCAAAGCGCGGCAACGCCTCGGCAAGGAAGGCCTTGATCGCCGGATAGTGATCGGCCGGGCCGCCGAACACCGTGTAGTCCACCCACGCGTCTGGAGTGAAAACGGCGTCCAGCTGATCCCAAATGCCCGCATCGATCGCATGACAGTAAGCGATCAATACGTCGTCGATCTCACGACAATCGGAGATCTCCTCCAACGTCAGTATGGGACGGACCCTAGTTACGCCAGCCACGGATGGAGCAGCCAGCATCGCAACTGATGACATCGGCGGTCATGAAACGAGCTTCCGGCGAGGCCAGGAACAGGGCGAGGGATACGATGTCATCCGGCTTACCGTGTTCATCCTTCAGGATCTGCTGATCCTCGACCCATTTGTAGAGTTCGGGAGTGAGCCCTGCGCGATTGCCAGGCGTTTCCATCAGACCAGGCGCGATGGCCAGGACGCGGATTCCTTCCTTACCATAGGCATGGGCCATGCCGTAGGTCACTGCATTCAAGGCTGCCTTCGTCACGCCATAGATAGACCCGGGCGAAAAGCTCGACATTGAAGACTGGTTGATGATGACGCCGGCTCGCCCGCTCTTGCCTGCAGCGGTGATGGCCGCATGCAGATGATCGGCCAGCAAGACCGGTCCAACCGTATTCACAGCCAGATATTTCATCCAAAGCTTCTGCTCCACATCGATCAGGTTCTCGGTGATGTGGCCGTAAGCGATGCCGGCATTGTTTATGAGGACGTCGACCGCGGCATGGTTTTCGACGATCTTGCTGGCAAACGCCTTGATGCTGTCTTCATCGCCAAGATCGACGGCCAGCGCCTCTGCGGTGCCGCCAGCCTGTCGAACCATCTCGGCTGTCTCATCCAGGCCTCGCGTGGTGATGTCGCCTATGATGACGTGAGCGCCTTCACTCGCGAAACCCAGAGCGTAAGCGCGGCCAAGCCCCCCGGCGGCGCCGGTAATCACAACGGTCTTGCCTTCGTAACGCCTCTGATCGGTCATCGCTCGTCCTCCTGACACTCTGCGGGCAGACCGTGGATGATAGTTCCGACTGCGGCAAGCAGCCCGGCCGCACTATCGCATCCATGTCATCTGATATTGCGCTAGCCGGTAAAAGACCTGGCTCAACGAACCGCTCACTAGTTCAGACCGGGAATGAACGGGAGAGTGCGCCGATAATTATCGGCAGGGCGACGCTAATCATCAACGAAGGACAACCAGGAGTTATCGATCTTGAGGCAAGGTCTTTCGACTGAATGGCTCTATCGGCCCACGTAATTGGCAGGGCGCTTCTCCACAACTGCGGCGACCGCTTCGTACTGGTCGTCGGTTTGCTGCACGACCGCCTGCATCGCCGCGGCGATTTCCAACGCAGCCGGCAGATCGAGCCGCGCCGATTCCCGCAGCAAGCGTGTGTTCAGGCGGATGGAGTGCGCGGGGTGGCAGGTGATGCGGGCCGCAAGCGCCTTCGCCTCATCCAGCAGCGCGTCTGGTGCGACCACCTTGAGCACCAGTCCGATGTTAAGCGCCTGATGAGCATCGATGGTTTCGCCTGTCAGCGCCATTTCCGCCGCGCGCTGCTGGCCGATCGCGCGAGTGAGGAACCAGGCGCCTCCCGCCGCCGACGTAAGGCCCAACTTGATGAAGCTTTCGGCAAACTTCGCCTTCTCAGAAGCGATGCGCAGCGTGCACATGGTTGCGAAGTCCATACCGGCGCCCATGGCCGGCCCATTAACCGCAGCGATGATCGGCACCTCAAGATCGTACAGCGCGCGCGCGATCGTCTGGACGCCGGTGAGGTAGGTGCGGCGGATTTCGGCCGCGTTGCCTGCGAAGTGGCTAGACCGCGCGTACATGTCCTTCAGGTTGCCGCCTGCACAAAAGACGCTGCCAGCCGCGGTGAGGATGGCGCATTTGATCGACGTGTCGGCGTTGATGTCGGCGCATGCGGCGACGAGCTGCCGCGTCAGGGCGGGGCTGAGCGCATTGCGCGTGCGTGCATCGTCGATCGTCAGGATAGCCACCGGGCCTTCCTTCTGTATCTGGAGAACGGTAGGCTCCTGATCGGGCTTTAGCGACATGTCTTTCACCTTCAACTCTCTACGATCGAGGGGCGGCCCACGTCGGACCGCTGTCCAATCTTGATCACCGGTTCGGGGAAGTTACCGGGATTGGCAAGAATGGCGCAGATGTGCTCGCCGATTTCATCATCGGTCAACCACTCCGCCTTCGCGTTTCTCCGCTTGCTGGCGCCGTTGACCATCGAGTCGATCATGAGTTCGCGCACCAAGGCGCCTTGCCCCCCCTCGCGTGCTAGTCCGCGATACATCATCTGGAGGGCGGCTTGAGCCATCGACAAAGGCGCCAGCGTCGGGATGATGAAGTCAGCGGTCCCGCCGCCTACGCCGATAAACAGGCCATCTTCCGGTAGAAGCGGGAGCATGGCCTTGGCGGCGTTGAAATGGGAAAGAAGATTGGCCTGCAGCAATTCGGCAAGTTCCTCGGCGGTCCACTCCAGCAGCCGGCACGAGCGGTTGGGTGCATTCACACTGACGACGACGGCATCCACTCGACAGGCAGTTGCGACAGCATCTCGCCACAGATCTTCCGCGCCTGCGTGTGTGGACACATCTCCGACACAGGGGTGGAACGCGCCTGGGCACAGATCGGAAAGGACATCAGTGAGATCGCGGAGTCTGACAGCGTCACGCGCTGCGCCGACCACCGTCCAACCCGTGCCGCAGGCCGCACGGCAGATACCCTGCCCCACGTCGCCACTAGCACCGATGACCAGAAGAGTTTTGCTCATCATCCTCTGGCCATCCAGTCATAGCGGTTCACCACGCCGCCGAAGCGTTTGAAGGCGATGGCAGGGTTCGTCCAGCCAATCGCTCTTCAGGCTGCACTTTGATCAAGCATGTGAAGTCGGCCGCCACGATGACGTGGATCGAGGCTGCATCCTTGCGTCCAGTGATCAAGCGATGGCACAAGGCAAGTCATGATAATTGGTGCCGTCTCTCATCATTAGGCGGCAGCACTCCGAGCTGGCAAGATGCGCTGGAGGACGAGGATGACAGAAGTTCAGGTGCAAGCGCGGCCAGAGCCGGAGAGCGATAACGCCGCTCGGCTGGATGGGATCAGAGTGGATTGGCCGGCTCCCGATCACGTGCCTGACGATTTAAAGGTCAACATCGATGCCGCATTGGGCTTGAAGCCCAATGACCTTGCCGATCCCTATGCCAAGTTCCAGTGGCTGTCCCAACCCGACATACCGCCGCTTCTCTATCAGCCGCTGCCGCCACAAGGTGCTTCTTACGGCGCGGCCGGCAACTCGGTCGAATCCTGGCTTGTCACGCGTTACGATGATATCGAGCGGGTCTATACCGATAACGAGAACTTCTCGAACCTCGGGCAGGCAGTGTTTCAGGCTTATGTGGGAGAGACCTTCCGCTCGATCCCGCTTGCGATCGACCCGCCGGAGCATCGCAAGTACCGGCTGTACCTGATGCCGCATTTCTCGCCGGCGCGGCTCAACAAGATGCAAGACGACATTCGCCGGGTCGTCGTCGAGATGATCGAGGCATTCGCTCACGAGGGTGAAGTGGACATTGCCTGGGATTTCGGCCGGGTCTATCCGGTTCGTATCTTCATGAACCTGATGAAGTTCCCACCCGAGATGTTCGACCAATTTCTCGATTGGGAATGGGACATCCTGCACTCCAACGATCCGAAGAAGATACAGAAGTCGATGCGTGGCATTCTCGCCTACTTGCGTGAATTTATCGCAGAGAAAGAGCGAAACCCCGACGACGGGCTCACCTCCGCAATCGTCAATGGCCGGATCGATGGTGAGGCGCTCTCGGACGATGACAAGATCGGCATCGTCTGGTTCCTCTGGCTGGGTGGCCTGGACACCGTCGCTGCTTCCATCGGCCTTATGTTCCGCCGCATGGCGTTACAGCCAGAAATCCAGCAAGCCTTGGCTTCCGATCCCAAGCTCATCCCAACTGCGGTGGAAGAGTTCCTGCGCATGCATCCCGTTGTCAACAGCGGGCGCCGGGCCAAGCAGGATATTGAGTGGCACGGCCAGACCATCAAGGCGGGTGAACAGGTGCAGTGCCTGAACGCGGCAGGAAATTTCGACCCGACGCGATTCTCTGATCCCACCCGATTTGATCCGGCCCGATCTCCCAACCGGCACTTCAGCTTCGTGGGCGGCGTTCACATCTGCCTGGGCGCGGCATTGGCTCGGCGCGAGTTGCGGGTTCTGCTCGAGGAGTGGTTCGCGCGCATGCCGCCGTTCCGGGTCAAGCCAGGCACCGACACCAGCGCGTACCCTGGCTTGCTCTCGATCCGTCACCTCATCCTGCAATGGGATCCAGCACAAGTCCGCGAACCTGCATGAAACAGCTTACGTAGAGCAAGATGGCGAACGAGGCACTCGCAGACATCCGTCAACTCTCTCCCGAGGAGCACTGGACGCACTTCGCCAAGTCATGGCGCGCCCTGAAAACCTACACATACCTGGGCAAAGGCACGCCCTTTCTCGATACGGGGGTGACCGAGACGACGATGCCGCTGCGGCATGACATGCGCAACGCGGGCGGCGGGATCATGGCGGCCCCGTTGTGTATCCTCGCGCCCGAGCCCGAGTGGCGCGACGACGAGTGCGTACCTGCGCCGGTCACCATGACGTACGCCGTTCTGGACCCGGCTCTGGACGTGAAGCGGCTGCAGGTGTTCCGCGAGGTGATCTCCATTGGGCGCAGCATGGGTTTCAGCCGCTCGCGCATTGTCGATGCGGATGATCATGGCCGGATCATCGCCCTGTCGACGGGCAGCGGCGTATCGCTCGGCGGTGTTCCGCCGGGCTTCTATCCTGTCGACAACCCCGTCAACGATGCGGAGGATACGCCCGACCTTCCGCCCTTACGCGATGTCTTCGGGGTCCGACCACACGGAGACGGGCGGGTCGCGATCGACAACGTGACGCCGGCCATCGCCACACCGCACTCGGCGCTCCATCAAGGTGCGTTGAACATCGCGCTTGAGGCGGCTGCCATGGACGAGCTTGCGCGCGTGACGACGAGCGCCGCCTATCAGGTGCAGCATTACACCGTGCTGATGGTCAAGCCAGGTTACACCGGTCCCTTCGTTGCCCGCGCTGAAGTCATCAATCCAGATGGCGAAGTCTGCGGCGTGGAAATGACGATGACCGACGAGGGCGCCGGCGGGCGGGTCATTGCCACTGCCTCTGCCAGCTTCCGCCGCTTGGTCCAACGCTCCTGAGCGCGCCGAGGACCGCATCGGCGCGCTGGAACCTGCATCAGGCGTGAACGCTCCCCTGTTGCGATTTCAGTGTTTCAGCCGCGCGCCAGCCTGAGAAGACGCAGTCCGCCAGCGACAGACCGCTGACATAGTAATTGGAGCAAAGGCCCACGGCATTTCGGCCCGCAGCGTAGAGGCCCTCGATCTCGGTCCCGTCCTCACGCCGCACAACGCCCGTCTCCTCATTGACCGTCAGGCCGCCTACGGTGATCCCGGGGATCGGATTCAACTTTGGCTCGCCCCCGACGTCCGTAGCGAAGAACGGACCTGTCTCGATCGGTGTGCGTAGCGAGTCGGTCTTGTCGAAGGCATCCGCTTTCCCTTCGTGGATCGAGCGATTGTACTCGCGCACGGTTTCTTCAAGCACCTCGGCTGGAACGCCGATCTTGCGCGCCAATTGCGAGAGCGTTGGCGCTGACCTGGTGTACAGCCGCATGGCCGCCAGTGTCGTCATTTTTTGAAATGAGAGGATCTCGGGATCGCGCGCGTCCTCTTCCACCTTGCCCTGCAGCGGCCTATCGACAATCACCCAAGCCTTGCCGCCGGCCTTTTCAAAGATGGCGGCGCCGGTCCTTGCACCGTACTCCTCTTCATTGACGATGCGTCGCGCGTCAGGCCCGATAACGATGCCCTGAACCCAGGTCGCAGGCGGGTAGAGGAAGCGCCAAGCAGAAACCATGTCCATCCGCGCGGTACCGCCGCCGACGCTGCCGCCGAGCTTGATGCCGGAGCCATCGTCGGCGATGGTGCCGATCCCGGCCACTTGCGTGTACTTGGGAGCCGCATGCGCGATCATCGTCGGATTGAAGATAAAGCCCCCGGCTGACAGAACCACGCCCCGCCTCACCCGCACTCGGATGCGCCTCGCCGCCCGCAGCTCCAACCGTGTCGCGGCTTCCGAAGCCTTTTGCGCCGCGCCCAGGACCGTCGCCATCATGTTGCGCCCCATACGCAGCAACAGACGATGCTTCCGGGCTGCGGACGGCGGAAGCCGCCACATCTCTACGCCGACCACACGACCCTGCCCGTCCGTCAGCAGGCGTCGAACGGTAGTGTGCGGGGACATCCGGACGTTACGCTTGCGGGCGAGTGAAGCCAGCAGCGGCCGCAGCAGTTCGCGTCCGCTCATCGCAGTAGCATGAGCAGGGTTCGCCGGAAGCGTCCGGTGACCCCGCGGGGCCGGGCGGGCCCGTTCGCGACCTGCCTTGGTCTTTTCGTTCCCGGAGTAATACAGGAACTTGGTTCCGGGATAACTGGTTTTGGTCTCGCAGAGCGGACCGCCGAAGCGCGCGCCGTGGGATTCCAGCCAGGGCAGCATATGCGCGCTCTGCTCGGAGAACCTTTTTAACGTATCGCGACCGATCAAGGTGCCGGTTTCGTACTCAAGGTAAGACGCCATGTCCTCGGCCGTGTCCTCGATCCCAAGCTCGCGCTGGACATGCGTACCGCCGACATAGAGGACGCCGCCGCTCAGCGCGCTGGCGCCGCCGCCTTCGCCGCGATCCACGGCCAGGATATCGATCGAAGGGTCTTCCGCGGTCCGCAGCGCTGTCGTAGTGCCGGCAAGTCCGCAGCCAACAACCAGGACGTCGCACGTCTCGTCCCATTGCTCCGCATCGGGGTCGGTGATCACTCCAGGCAAGCTGACCGGGATCGATGTCGCACAATCGTCTTTGAGATAGGGAAAGTTAGCGGCCACGATGTACCTCTCTGGTTTCTACGCCTGATTACAAGGAGAGGAGACTTTCGTGCGGCAGCCGAGCAGATGCCGCACTCTCTCCTCCATATTGTTCGGGCGGCGAACCTATTCGCTCTGTGCCGGCAATTTCATCCATTCATCATAAAGCGTGTGGAAGTGCCGGATCTTGCTTTCCTGATATGCGGAATACCAGATGTATGGCGGCTGCTTGGCGCGCAATCCTTCCTGGACATACGGCAGGTTGAGGCAGTCCTGATCGATGATCTTGGCCAAGGAGCCAAGTTCCGGAGCGGTCGTCCAAGGCTCGTCGACGGCCAGCAGCTTCATCTTTGCGGGCGCCGGCTTCGGCTTGCCTTCGGGCCAAGGGGCGAGCAGCATGACATCCATCACGCTTTCATTAGGATTGCTGCCGTTGGGTAGAAATCGGAAGACGATGCGCGCCCAGCCGCCCCACGGGTGGCAATTCGGAAACAGGTTATTGAAACTGCCGTCGTTCAGTTCGGCGTCGGAATACTGGTCAACCTCGTCGCCGATAACACCGCGAAGGAACTCGGCATTGAGGTCAGCGACATAGCGATGCTCTGCCAGTTGCTCTTCTTCGGTCTTCCAAATGTCCCGCTGCGGGCTGATCGACGTGATCCCGAGATGTCCGGCGCGCCCCCAGTTTCCGAATACGTCATAGCGGATGTTGGAGCTGTCCCCCCCTGACAGCATCATCTGCGGATGCGTCGCGATGACATGGTAGGACTCCATAAAGGCCTCCATGACGATCTTCCAGTTGGCATGCATGACGCGGCGTACGTGCGCCTGCTTGTAGCGGTTCTCCAGCTTGAACTTGCGGTAATGCTCCATCATCACCGGACCCAGGAAGTCTTCCAGCGGTTCCGCCACAGGATCGGGATTGATGAATACGGAGCCCGCCCAAGTGGCGACTTTGGCCCCTGGCAGCCTGGCGGTGTCCTCGCGCACGCCAGGGAAGTCCCACTCGCAAGTGATCTCCTTCAGCGAGCCGTCAAGGCGCCAGCTCCAGCCGTGATAGGGGCAGCGGAATTCGGCGGCGCACTTGCCGTCTTCCTCACGCAAGGTGCGACCGCGATGCAGGCAGACGTTCTGATGGGCCTGGATGCCATTGTCGGGAGTGCGCACGACCAGATAGGACAGATGGGCTATGCGGTAGACCATGTAGTCGCCGACGTTTGGGATATCGTCCTCGCGGCAAGCCAATTGCCAGGATCGCTTCCAAATCCGCTCCACCTCCAGATCATGGTAGCGCTGCTCAAAGAAGCGCGCGATGTCCACCTTCAGCGGGCCGCCCGGCATCGGCGACTCCAGGCGATATACGTCCGGTACGAGTTCAGGCTTGCGATCGTTGTCGAGCAAGAAATTCAGATCGACATGGCCGGCCGAGCGCACGCCATGAGCCGTTTCCTTTCCCGGATCCGCCTTGTACATCGCCACTACCCGGGGCATCTCCTGGCCGGCGGCCAGCATGCTCCCTCCGCCCTTCACCAGGACTTCCCCATCGGGTTCGATCGGCGGGGTCATCGCCCAGTAGCGATCCTTGCCCTTGGGCAGATCCTGGCCACCGATGTAGACAAGCATGTGCAGGTCAGCATGCGTGACATCGCCTTCTAGCCAGCTGCCATTCCAGGTGAAGATGCCATATCCACCCGTTCTGGGATCCTCCACGCGGACCCGGCCATCTCCCAGATCCTCGTACATGCCGCCTGTGATGGGGTGGGGTTCGCGCCGCATGATCGCTCTCCTTTGTGCCACGTTAGTCGTGGCTTCTTGGAATGCATCTTCCATCTTTCCATCGAACTTGGCAACACTTAGGTACTCAATCCTGCAACATTAACGTGCTGATGATGAGCACCCTGCGCGTGCTCAAAATAACGCCCTGACGATGGTTAGGCCGAGTGCGGGCGGATGGGCCCGATCAGGGGTCGATGCTTTGTAATGCATGTGCTTGATCCGAAAAGCAGGATTTCCAAGCACAAGGGAGAGCGGGCGATGAAGGTTCTGGTATGTGGAGCAACCGGGTATCTCGGAAGCCATATCGCCGATGCCGCGAAAGCTCGGGGGCATCAGGTCTTCGGGCTTGCCCGGAGCGAGGCAAGCGCCAGGAAGCTGCGAGCTTCCGAGATCGAGCCGGTGCCGGGGGATCTCACCGACACTGCGTCGCTGCCGCCACTGATCGATACTGTCGACGCCGTCATCTCCATCGCGCAAGTCATGTTGGAAGAGGAATATGCCGCGGCGAAGGTCATGCTCGAACGCATGGAGGGCACCGGCAAGACCTTCATCTTCACGTCCGGGACCGGGCTGCTTTCTCAAAAGACGGATGGCAATTGGAGCGAGGACACCTTCGCCGAGGATGATCCGTTCGTTCCCTCCAAGTATATCGGCGCCAGGCTTGAGACCGAGACAATGGTTCGATCGTTCGCCGATCGGGGCATGCGAGCCATGGTGGTGCGGCCACCGTTGATGTGGGGCAACGGCGGCTGCAGAACAATCGAGAATTTCTATGTGTCCGCCGCCAAGACCGGCGCGGTGTGCTACCTTGGCGCCGGGCTCAACCTCTATTCCAACGTCCATGTCGAAGACATGGCCGAGGCCTTCATGCTGGCCCTGGAAAAAGGGGTTAGCGGTGCCCTCTACCACTGCGTTTCGGGTGAAGAGAACTACCGCTCGATAGCGGAAGCGATCGCGCGCCACCTCGGCGTGCCGACGCGCAGCGTCTCGTTTCCAGACGCGGTTGAGATCTGGGACAAGTTCACCGCTCTGATCGCCTTTAGCGTGTGCAGCCGCTCCCGCTCTCCGCGTGCGCGACGCGAACTAGGCTGGACGCCTAGCCCTGAAAAGCTCGACATCCTTCAGGAAGTCATCAACCCCGCCTACAGTGAACGCATGAGTGCGGGCCGGAGCATGCCGTCAGCGTCAGCCTGATATCATGTGTTCGATTAGATCGCGGCTGGCAAGGTCCTGCGGCTAAGCTAAGCCATCTGCATTAAAGTCACGAAATCGGGAGATTGAGCAAGATGCGTTACGCACGTCTGGGAAACAGCGGCCTCATCGTGTCCAGAATGGCCTTCGGTACGATGACGATGGGCTCGAAGATGGGGTCAGCCCTGTCGAAACTCGACTCAAACGAATCCACGCGCCTGATCCACGAAGCCCTCGATTCCGGCGTGAACCTGTTCGATACCGCCAATATCTATCACTATGGTGAGTCCGAGCGGTTCCTTGGGGCCGCCCTGGCAGATCGCCGCAACGACGCGGTGATCGTGACCAAGGTGGGCATGCGGCTCAGCCCGAGACTCGACGACACAGGTTTATCGGCTCGCAACATCAACCAATCCCTGGACCTCAGCTTGCAGCGGCTCGCTACGGATCACGTCGATGTGTTGCTGTGCCATCGCACCGATCCGACCACGCCGCTTGAAGAGACTCTCGCGGCGTTGGACCGTGTGGTTCAAGCCGGCAAGGTTCGCTACGTCGGCTTCTCGAACTGGCCGGCGTGGATGGCGGCCAAGGCTGTGACCTTGCAGAAGGCGAACGGATGGGCACCATTCGTGACGGGGCAGATGTACTATTCCCTGGTCGGACGCGAGCTCGAGCATGAGTACGTTCCATTTGCATTGGATGCCGGTATCGGAACGATGGTGTGGAGCCCGCTCGCCGGTGGCTTTCTTTCCGGCAAGTACACGCGTGAGGATCCCACTGGTGGCGGCGGTCGCGTCAACAGCTTCGACATCGTCCCGTTCGATCATGAGCACGGCTACAGCATCGTCGACGTTGCGCGGCAGATCGCGAGCGAACGGGGTATTTCGGTCGCGGCGGTCGCTCTCGCCTGGCTCGCGGATGCCCCTTCGGTGTCGACAGTGGTCATGGGATTTTCGAACGAGCAGCAGATGAAGCAGAATCTCGAGGCAGCCGATCTCATCCTGTCCGCCGACGAGCGCGAGCGGCTGAATGCCGTCTCGTCTCTTCCGCTGCCCTATCCGCGTTCGTTCCTGGAGCAATTCGACAAGGATCCGGCGGCCCTCGCCGTACGCTGAGCCAGAAACATTTGCGTGCTCATCTCGCTTGCGTGGCGGGGTTGATGGGCCATATCGACAATTGAAGCACATTCATGTTTGGAAGGATCGATGCCATGTCGTCAGCCGTCATCACCAGTGCCGTGCGCACGGCCGTGGGCACGTCCCGCAAGGGAACACTCGCGAACACGAGCGGTGAGGAACTGGCGGCGACGGTCCTGAAAGCCACGATCGACCGGCTCGGCATCGATCCTGCCCTTATAGACGACGTAATCATGGCCGAGTCGCTATACGGCGGTGGCGACTTAGCGCGTCACGCTGCGGTCGAACTCGGATTGTATCAGGCGGGCGGCGTCGCGCTGAATCGGCATTGCGCCGGCAGCCTTACCGCCGTTGGCTTCGCGGCGGCGCAGGTGCTGTCGGGCATGGAGCGTTTCATTATCGCCGGCGGGGTCCAATCGGTCTCAACCGGGCCGATGATGCATCGCCGAGTTCCGGGGAGCGAAGAGATCAAGGAGCACTGGATGCCGCCGACGCATCCGGACAGCGAGGAAGCCCCCAATCAGGATATGACGATCACGGTAGGCTGGAATACCGCCAAGCTCGCGTCGCTCACTCGCGAGGAGATGGACCAGTGGGCTCTGCGCTCGCATCGACGAGCGATCAGCGCGATCGACGCCGGCAACTTCAAGGATGAAATCGTGCCGATCCAGGCGCGACAAATGGATGGCTCGTTCAAGACCTTTGAAGTGGACGAACATCCGCGGCGTGACAGCTCGGCTGAAAAGCTGGCAAGTCTCAAGGTCATTCACCCGGAGATCGAGGGCTTCTCGATCACTGCCGGCAACTCGAGCGGCGTGAACGACGGAGCGTCGGCCTTGAGCGTGACCACCGCAGACTTCGCCCGGAGTCAGGGCCTGGAGCCGATCGCCAGGGTTCTGGGATGGACCTCCAAGGGTGACAATCCGCGCGATACGGGCCGCGCGGCGCTGGAGACGATCAAGAAGCTGCTGGAGCGGACTGGTCGTTCCGCTCAGGAGATTGCGCTATGGGAGATCAACGAGGCGTTCGCAGCCGTCCCGCTCGCCGCCTGCCGTTTGCTTGATATCAGCGAGGATGTCGTGAACGTCTCCGGCAGCGGCTGTTCGATCGGGCATCCCATCGCTGCTTCGGGCGGACGCATGTTGACGACCCTCATCAACGATCTGAAGCGGCGTGGCGGCGGGTTGGGCGTCGCGGCGATGTGCGCCGGCGGAGGACAGGGCGGCGCCGTACTGATTGAAGTTTGACGAAATGCCTTCAGCAAGGGCCGGCTGCGGCCGGTCTTTGCCGATCATAGCGACGAGTCAGTCCCGGACGAGCAGCATCGCCATCGACAATGGACCACCGCCGGCTCCGGTGACGGCCACCTTCATATCGCGGTCGAGCTGAGTCTCTTCGGCCTGTCCGCGTAGCTGCCGAACTGCCTCGCGCACATACCCGAAGGCATGGGTACGCCCCGCCGCGATCTGGCCACCATTCGTGTTGATCGGAAACTCCCCTTCGCGCGAGATGCGGTGACCGCCTTCCAAATAGCGACCGCCCTCACCGACCGGGCAGAAGCCCAGCGCTTCGATCCACTGTAGCGTCAGGAAGCTGAAGCCATCGTAGAGCTGGCCGATATCGACATCCTTGACGCTGTAGTCAGTCAATTCCCACAAACGGCGGCCGGTAGGGTAGCAAGCCGCCTCAACCGGCTGATCCCAGGTATAGCGGCCTGGCAGTGCCTGAGAGATCGCATCGATGCGGATTGGTACGTTCTTGAGATCGCCACCCGTTTCCGCCGCCGAGACGATCACCACGGTGGAAGAATCCGACAGCGTGTCGCAATCGAACAGGCACAAAGGCGACGAAATCATGCGCGCGGACATGTAATCGTCAAGCGTGATGGGCTCTCGAAAAATCGCTTTTGGGTTCAGCGCACCATTGCGACGGGCGTTGATGGCGATCTGTCCCAGCTGCTCGCGGGTGGTACCGTACTCATGAAAGTGGCGTGACGCATATTGCGCCACCCAGTTGGCGGCCGAGAGCGCGTAGTAGGGAATGATATACGCCATGTGACCCGCAACGCCTTGCGGCTGCGCCGACGGGAACAGCTCCGGCTTCTTGCGTGCGGAGCCTTGGGCAACGGTGCGATATACGACAATGTGCCGCGCCCATCCGGAGCGGATCGCGGAGACGGCCTCCGCGATCGGCCCGAACTGGCCAGCTGTCTCGAACGCGCCGTTGTACCAAGTGACGTTGAGACCCAGTGCGTCGATCACCTCGTCGCAGCCGACCGGCCCCATCTCCAGAGCCGTCTCGAGCCTCCCAGGCCACGAGGCAACGCCGTCGATGTCAGCCATCGTCAAACCAGCGTTGTCTAGCGCATCCTTGATAGCATCAATCGTCAGCAACAACGCCGAGCGATCCACGAACTTGCCGACAGCCGACTGCCCAACGCCGGAAATTACCGGATCCGATTTACTCGACATAATACATCCTATCGCAAAAGCGGGATCGGATCAGCCACCGGGCAAGACCCGATGTTTAATCAATGATCGAGGAACGCTTCGAGTAAATCACAGGGACCGGCCTCACGCCCGCTTGAACACGGGAAACCAGAGGCCGCCCTGCTCTTCGAAGGTAGCGTACACGGCATCGCCTATGCTGACGTCCAGCGCGCCATCCCCCACTATGTTGGTGGTCAGCAGCACATCGTTTACACCATCGAGCGCCACCCGAGCGATGACGTAGGGTACGTCAAGGCCGGGCATCCAGGGTTGGTGGTTCAAGGTCAAACTATACACGACCCCCCTCCCCGAAACCGCTGCGGGCGCCACGTTCTCGCTCAGGCACTTCGAGCAGACCGGCCGAGGAGGGTGCAGCCACATCCCGCAGTCGTGGCACCGCAGGATTTGCAAAGCTCCTTCTCTACCTGCTTCCCAAAAGAAGCGGTTGAAAGGATCGATGATTGGGCGTGGGCGAGTGGCCAAGGGCAGGAACCATCATGATGTGTGGGAACTTCAGGACTCATCATACTTGGCCAGGTAAAGCTAGGCCGCCGATCACACCTATCATGATGACGATACCGGCCCTCGGGACCCCTGACGATGTCGTCGCCAAGCTCAACTCACGGTATAGCCCGGTTACGACATCAACGGCGGCCCGGTGTCGATCGAGATCGTATAAGAGACAGCTCGCCCGGTTTTCGCCCCCGTCAAAGAGCGATGCCGCGGTCACAGAGTGGGAGAGCGAGATGAGCGTGTGGTCCTATCAAGGCAAGCGAGTCGTTATTTCCGGGTGCTCCTCGGGAATGGGCGAAGCAACCGCGCGTGAGCTGGTGGCCTTGGGCGCCGAGGTGCATGGCTTCGACATCAGACCCTCACCGGTGAATCTCGCCTCGTTCCATCAGGTCGACCTTCGTAATCCGGCCACGATCGATCAGGCAGTGGACGCGATAGACGGCGAGATCGACGCCTTGTTCAACTGCGCCGGTCTGCCACAGACGTTTGCCGCGATCGATGTGATGAAAGTCAATTTCATCGGCATGCGCTATTGGACCGAGAAGTGGCTGCCAAGGATTCGCAAGGGTGGCGCAATCGCGACGATCACCTCCACTGCGGGCATGGGCATGATGGGCCACGCGAAGGAGATCAACGAGTTGATCGCCATCCCCGACTTCGCGGGCGCGGTGGCTTGGGCGCAGGCGCATCCAGACACCGTAGGCGACGGCTATGGTTTTTCGAAGGAAGTCAGCTCTTACTGGACCATGGTCATGGGCATGACCACGATGAAGCAAGGGGTGCGCATCAATTGCGTCGCACCGGGACCCACGCAGACTCCGATGTTCGACGACTTTGAAAGAGTTGCGAGCGCCTCAATCTTGGACGTCTATTCGATCCCGATGGATCGTCGCTCAAGGCCTGAGGAGCAGGCCTATCCGCTGGTGTTCCTCAACAGCGATGCTGCGAGCTTCATCAATGGCCACGTCCTCAATGTCGACGGCGGCAATGTCGGCGGCCGGCTGACAGGACGCATCGACATCGAACGCGAGATCGAGAAAGTACTTACTGGCGCGTGAGGCAGGGTTAGTACCGCCTGGCGTGAGCACGGGTGAGCACCGGATGCCAGGCGGATTGTGTTGAGAGGCAGCGGAATGTCGAACAAGATCGCGGTGGTGACCGGCGGTAGTCTAGGAATGGGTCGAGAAGTCGCTCGGGGCTTGCAGCAGAAGGGTTACAAAGTAGCGATCTTCGGAAGGAGCCAGGGTGTCTTGGACGAAGCCGTTGCCGACATCGGCGGCGACATCTTCGCCACCTCGGTCGACGTCGCTGACGAACACTCCGTCGCCCAAGGCTTCGCCAGAGTGGACGAGGCACTCGGGCCAACCGGCACGCTGGTCAATGTCGCGGCAATCTTCCAGCCCTTCGGCATCGAGGATGCAACCGCCGAACGGGTGATGCCGATGATCAACACCAACTTCTGCGGCGCCGTGTACACGATGCGCCAAGCGGTCGAACGTATGCGCTCGCTGGGCGGAGGCGATATCGTCAACGTCAGTTCGGAGTCGGTGCGCCAGTCCACACCGTTCTACAGCATCTACACCGCCAGCAAGGCAGCGCTCGAGAACTTCACTCGCATCATGGGCGAGGAGCTTCGCGAAGACGGCATACGCTGCACGACCTTCCGCGTCGGCCGCATGCTCAGCCATGGTGCGGCTTCGGTTGATTTCGTGCCGGAATTCCAGAAGCGCTTTGTTGACCGGTGCACGCTCACCGGGGCGGGGTACTGGACCGGCGCGGGCATGCAACCGCAGTCTGCCGCGCTTGCCTTGGTGAACTTGCTAGAGACTCCGCGCGATGCGCGTGTCGAACTGGTTGAGGTTCGGTCGCACTGACCATTGATCGAGGCGGGAGGGGAGTGGGTCTCCCAGACTGCTCAGCATGCTTCCAAGTGGCGGGCAATGATGCGCGCCTGAGCGCGGTCCAATTCATCCGCGGAGGGCCCCGGGCGGTCTGGCGGGAACTGGTAGCGCAATCCTGCCAGCCTCTCCATCGCGCAGTAAAGGACCACCGCATCGGCAAACGCCTCGCGGCCGCGCATTTCGGGCTTTGCTTGTTTGATGACGCGGGCAAGCTGTTCGATCAGGGGAACGGCATTGGTCATTTGCACGTCCACGAACCGCTGATGGCCCCTGTCCGCTTCCAGGCTGAGATACTGGAGGACGTGTCGATGCTCTTTGTAGATTGCGTTGAATGAGTGGATGAAATCGAGAGCATCTTCCTCCAGCTTACCATGATCGACAAACCGCCCCTCGTAGTCCTCCGCCAAGCGGCTGAAAGCGTCGCCAGCCTCGACCGACAGTGCGTACAGGATGTCCTGGACGTCGCTGAAGTAAACGTAGAGCGTGGCAGGTGCGGTCTTGGCCGCCTTGGCTATGGCCGCGGCGGTGAGGTGAAAGGGAGACGTGCCTTGCAAGAGATCCTTGGTGGCCGACAGCAGGCGTGCGCGCGTCTCGATGCCCTTGCGGCCCAAACCCGTGCCGACCTTGTTGCTTCTTGCCTGCAAACGATCCTCCTTGCACGCTCTGGGTCTCCGGGGGCGGCAGCGCTGGTATACAAGGTTTGCGGACCTTGGACATGCCCTCTGCGAGCCGCTCGAACAGGGCTTGAACTTAACCCCCCTAGCGGCGGAAGGCGGCGCAACACATCCGTTGCGAATGCACCTTGCAGCCTGATAACGGAATTGACGGTTCTTCACTTCGTAGATAGCTGATGCCCTAGTCGCGGGCTTCACGCGCCCAAGTTCTCTTAGGAGCATATCGCCATGCGCACTCTCGCCAGTTTCGCCGCAGCCACGATTTTGTTGACCGCCGCTACCTCATCGATCGCTGCGGCTGACGAGGTGCCGGCAAATGCACCCGCGAAGGAAGCAGCCTCGGCCCCGCGTCCAGGTCAAGTCGTCCGAGATGCCAACGGCCGTCGTCTGGGCGCAATCCAGTCCATCCAGGGTGCCGACGTCATCGTGATCATGGACTTGCAAATGTACCACATTCCCGTCGCTACGCTGAGCATGAGCGCAAAAGGATGGCAGACGTCCCTGTTGCGTTCGCAACTGCGCTAAGAAGATCGTCTATGAGAACTGCTTTGCTAGCTATGACCTTACTGGCCGAACTTGATCCCTGAAAGCGGCGCCAAGAGGCT
>Ga0214501_1000007_pt1 | contig 19387 bp, 16 predicted proteins | sample G5R1MT_14_FD_206150 | JGI IMG/M metagenome (GOLD analysis project Ga0214501, IMG submission 206150) | Metatranscriptome of phyllosphere microbial comminities from switchgrass, GLBRC, Michigan, United States - G5R4_MAIN_12SEP2016_LR1... | ecosystem: Host-associated > Plants > Phyllosphere >... | reverse complement strand
CGGCAGGTCAAGACCGCACGACATGCAGATCGGAACAAATCCGGATTACGATAAGGCGTTCGCCGCCGCCCTCGACTGGTGGCGCGAGGCGGGCGTGGATGCGGCATTCGTCGACGAGCCGCGCTCGTGGCTCCCGCCGCCCAGCGCGTCTGAGCAAGCCGCACCGGCGACGGCTCGCAAGCCCATGGCGGCAAAGGCGGCAGAACCGGAGCCTGCGCCGCCGGCGGCCGTGACCCTGCCCGACGATCTCGACGGGTTCCGGTCGTGGTGGATGACTTCGCCGGAACTCGACGGCGGCCGAGTGTCCGGGCGGGTGCCCCCACGCGGTTCCGAGCTGCCGAAACTGATGATTCTGGCCCAGATGCCCGAGAGCGGGGATCGCGAGGACGTGCTCGTCGGACCGGAAGGGCAGCTGATCGATACTTTCCTCAGCGTCGCCGGCGTCGATCCCGCCCGAGTCTACCGCGCCACCGCGCTGCCCTGCCACTCTCCCAGCGTCGATTGGGCCCAACAGGCACAGGGACTCAGCGCCAGGGCTCTCGTCCGCCACATCGAACTGGTGCGGCCGGAACGGCTTATGGTCATTGGGTTCAACGTCTTGCCGCTATTCGGCCACACTTCGGCTCAAGGCCCTGCAGTTTCATCTACTTTTAACCATGAGGGAGCGACGGTGCCTCTGCTCGCCGTGCGACGCATTCCGACAGTGGCTGCCCAGCCGCGTTGGAAGTGCGTGCTGTGGCAGGCCTGGCTCGACTGGATGCGATGATGCGTGGTCGGGCCGTGAAGGCATCGAATCAGTTACGGGTTGGGGTATAATCGTGAAGAGAACTGCCAAGCTCGGCCTGCTCACCGTGCTGAGCGCCATATCGTTCGCGCAGGCGCCAGCGTTGGCGAACAGCGCCGCCGTCGATTACTTCCGCACGCGGGCTGACCGGACGGCAGTGCCATCGCTGCTCAGCCACGACGAGCGCGAGTACTACCGGCAGCTCTTCGATGCGATCGATGGCAAGGACTGGGGCAAGGTTCAGCAGCTCTTCGCGGTGAAGGCGGACGGCCCGCTGCATCAGCAGGCCCGGGCCGAGTATTTCCTGGCATCCGGCTCACCAAAGATCGAAGTGACCGATCTGCAAGCCTGGCTGGCGCAAGGCACCCAGCTGCCCGACGCCGATCAGATCAGCCGGCTGGCGATGAAGCGCGGCGCCACGAGCCTGCCAACCGTGCCGACCGAGCGTCAGTTCGCACGGCTTCCCTCGATGACCAAGCGGGTGAGGCCTTCGCCCACCAACGACGGCTCGATGCCAACGTCGATTTCCAACGGCATCCTCGATCGCATCAAGGCCGATGATCCGATGGGCGCGCGCGTGCTGCTCGACGGCATCGACGCCTCGCTCACGCCCTCGATGCGGGCCGAATGGCGCGAACGTATCGCCTGGAGCTTCTACATCGAGAACCAGGACGCCCAGGCTTACGAGATGGCGCAGCTCGGCGCCCAAGGGCAAGGCCCGTGGGTCGGCGAGGCATGGTGGACGGCGGGACTGGCCGCGTTTCGGCTTGGTGACTGCGATGGCGCCGCCGATGCCTTCAAGAATACCGCAGCCCGCTCCGAGAACGCCGAGCTGACTTCGGCGGCATATTATTGGCAGAGCCGCGCGCTCGTCCGCTGCCGGAAGCCCGAGCAGGCGGCGCAGACTCTGCGCAAGGCTGCCGCACGTGACGAGACGCTCTATGGCATGCTGGCCGCCGAACAACTCGGAACACGCCTGCCCGAACAGCACGCCGCCGCCGACTTCACGCAGGGCGATTGGCAGCGCTTGCGAAACGAAGACAATGTCCGCGTTGCCGTGGCGCTTACCGAGATTGGCGAAGACACGCTGGCTGACGAAGTGCTGCGCCATCAGGCCCGCATCGGCAGCCCTTCTGAGTTCGAGCCGCTGACACGCCTCGCCCGCGATCTCGGCTTGCCGAAGACTCAGCTGTGGATGGCCTACAATGCGCCGTATGGTGGCAAGCCGGCCCCGGCGACGCGGTTTCCCACGCCCAAGTGGCTGCCGGTCGGTGGCTGGCAAGTGGACCCGGCGCTGGTCTATGCGCACGTTCTTCAAGAGTCGGTGTTCCAGGCCGGAGCCGTCAGCCCCGCAGGCGCACGCGGCCTGATGCAGATCATGCCGGCGGCGGCGCAGGATCACAGCGGCTCGCTGGGCTACAATGGCTCTGCGTCCGACCTCAACAAGCCCGAAGTCAATCTCGCGTTCGGCCAGCGTCACCTGCAGATGCTGAAGAACGCGGGGGCCACGCAAGGTCTGCTGCCCAAGGTCATGGCCTCGTACAATTGCGGCCTGGTGCCGCTCGGCCGCTGGAACAGCGAAGTGCGTGACCAGGGCGACCCGCTGCTGTGGATGGAGTCGCTCCCCTATTGGGAGACGCGCGGATACGTGAACATCGTCATGCGCAACTACTGGATGTACGAGCGACAGGCCGGCGGCGCTTCAGAGAGCCGCGAGGCCCTGGCGCAGGGTATGTGGCCGATCTTCCCCGGCCTCGGCAGCGCCAAGGCCGTGCGGCTGGCCAGCAACGGAGCGACACTGCGTGCCCGTTGATCCTTCCCGCACGTTCAAGCCGATCCAGATCGCTCTGCTCACGGTCTCGGACACGCGTGGACCCGACGAAGACACCTCCGGCGATATCCTGGCTGCGCGCATCACCGATGCCGGCCACGCGCTGACGGCCAGGACGATCGTCAAGGACGACGTGCCGACCATGGTCGCCCAGCTGAACGCTTGGATCGATGACAGCACTGTCGATGCCGTGATCATTACCGGCGGCACCGGCCTCACGGGGCGGGATGTCACCCCCGAGGCGCTTGATCAGGTCAAGGAAAAGGACATCCCTGGCTTTGGCGAGCTGTTCCGCTGGATCAGCTACAAGACTATCGGCACGTCGACCGTGCAAAGCCGAGCCTGTGCGGTGCTGTCGCGCGGAACCTACATCTTTGCCCTGCCCGGCTCCAACGGCGCGGTGAAGGATGGCTGGGACGGTATCCTCGCCGAGCAGCTCGACAGCCGCAATCGGCCCTGCAACTTCGTCGAACTGATGCCGCGACTGCGCGAAGTCTGATCCGCGCCGAACAACGCCACGTAAGATCGCTTGCGCATTCGTTCTCATTATGTTCTATTATCGGCATGTCTGCCGAACCACTAGTTCGTGGGCGCGGAGCCCAGTCCTCCAGCGCTTCGACGCGCTTCAATCTAACGGCGCGAGAGGCCGATGGCGACTGGCGCGATGTGCATGACCTTGTCGACGGCCCTGTGGACAAGCTGAGGACAACCGTAACCGAAGAACATCCCAAGGCGATCGTCACCTTCAATTCTTCGCCCGACGTGCCGTTCGATCGTTCGATCAACGCGTACCGAGGTTGCGAGCATGGCTGCATCTACTGCTTCGCCAGGCCCACCCATGCTTTCCACGATCTATCTCCCGGACTGGATTTTGAAACCAAGCTCTTCGTCAAGCCGGATGCGGCGCGCCTGCTGCGCGAGACGCTGGCCAAGCCCAGCTATCGTCCGGCCCCGATCGCGATGGGTACCAACACCGATCCCTATCAGCCGATCGAGCGGCGCTATCGGATCACACGTTCGATCCTCGAGGTGTGCCTGGAGACCCGGCACCCGGTGACGATCACGACCAAGTCCGATCGGGTGCTGCATGATTTAGACCTGATAGCGGAACTCGCCCGCCATCGCCTGGTCTCGGTCGGCATATCGGTGACGAGCCTGGACCCGAAGCTGTCGGGTTTGCTGGAACCGCGTGCCGCCGCCCCGGCCAAGCGCCTCGCCGCGCTGGCGGCCTTGGTCGATGCTGGCGTGCCCTGCCACGTCTCGATCTCTCCGGTGATCCCCTCGATCACGGACCATGAAATCGAAGCCATCCTGAGGGAGGCCGCAGCCGCTGGTGTCACGGCCGCAACCTGGATCATCGTGCGGCTGCCTCACGAAGTCGCACCACTGTTTAGCGAGTGGCTGCAGATGCATTATCCGCAACGCGCGGCGAAAGTCATGGCGACTATCCGTGCGATCCGCGGCGGACGGGACAACGAACCGGAATTCGGCAAGCGGATGAAGCCACAAGGCGTATGGCCGGATTTGTTTCGCAAGCGTTTTCAAGTCGCGATGCATAGGCACGCAATCAAACGGCCGCAGATACACCTTGATGTCACGCAGTTTCGCCGACCATCCCGCGATGGCCAGCTGTCACTTCTCTGAGGATCGGGCCACATGGCGGCTTCGCCCCGAGCAAGCGACCCAGCAACCAAATCCGCGATCCAACGTTGCCCGCTCACTATAACCAAGAGGAGGTTCGCATGGTCGAGGAACGCATTACCACAGTCGAAGGCGGCGCCGCGCCAAGCACGCATACCACGATCATCCATGACGGAGAGCCCGCTCGCCGCAGCAGCGGTGGTGCCATATTGCTCGCGATCGTGTTGCTGGTTGCCGTTGTCGGCAGCCTGTACTTCTTCAATCGGGCCAGCTCGAGCGAAGCTGCCAAGGACAACGCCATCGCAGGCGCCGCCAGCAGCGTCGAAGACGCGGCTCAAAAGGTCGGCAATGCAGCGCAGGACGCAGCGGACAAGGTCACCAAGTAAGGCGGCGGTATCAGCAGGGGCGTTCGCCGTCGCCCCTGCGATAGCGACCTAGGAGATGAGACGGCATCATGCCGCCATTCGCAGCTTCCTGGGTGCCAGCGACTCCACGCTGACCCCCTCGATCTGGGCAAGCTGTTCGGCGAAGTCGCCATCCAGAGCGAAGTCCCGACCGAGCCGGACAGACTGAACCCGTCCATCCTCCAGATGTAGCCGCGCGATGACTTCGCCCGCGCCCTTTGCGCCTGGCCGCATCAACAGAGCGATCTGCGGAACGGCATCGACGTGATCGACGTCGATGGTCATGACCATCCGTGCGTCCGTCGTAACGTCGGCCAGCGGCTTGGCCCCGCGAACGGTGACGCGCGGCGGCTCATCGGCACCGGGGCTGTCCAGCTCGACATTGAGCAGGACGCAGGTGCCTTCCTTCGCCCAGCGCACGAAGCTTTCGACTAGGCTCTCCTCGAAACACGAAGCGGAGAACTGCCCCGACTGATCGGAGAAGTCCGCGAGCACGAAGTCCTTGCCCTTGCGCGTCTTTCGCTTCTGCACGTTCTCGACGAGCACGGCCATGACCGCGCCCGCCCGGCCGCTGGCACCGCCCGCGATCAAGCTGGCGTGTGTGCGCGCCCCGTTGCCGATCGCCACCATTCGCCATTGCTCCACCGGATGCGCGGCGAAGTAGAAGCCGAAGTTCTCGCGCTCCTTGACCATCTGATCCATGCGGTTCCACGGCGGGCACTCGACCATGCGCAGGGCCTGCTCTTCATGGTCGTCCCCACCGAACAAGGCATGCTGGCTGCTGGTACGTTCGCGTGAAGCCCGGTCGGCTTCGGCCAGCAAGGTATCGGCATTGGCGATGACCTTTGCGCGATTCGGCTCCAGGCCATCAAAGGCACCAGCCGCGGCGAGGCTCTCCAACTGGCGGCGGTTCATCGAACCCGCTGGTGCGCGGCGGAACACATCGTCCAGCGACACGAACTTGCCGTTGGCCTCGCGCTCGGCGACGATGGCGTCCATCGCTTTTTCACCGACATTGCGGATGCCTGCGAGCGCGTAGCGCACGGCGTGGCTGTCGCGCGTCTCCTCGACGGTGAACTCGGCTTCCGACATGTTGATGTCTGGCGGGGCGAGTTCGACGCCATTGCGGCGCGCGTCATCGACGAAGATCGCGAGCTTTTCCGACTGATGCATGTCAAAGCACATCGAAGCGGCGTAGAACTCGTGCGGGTAATGCGCCTTCAGCCAGGCGGTGTGATACGCCAGCAGCGCGTAGGCCGCGGCATGCGACTTGTTGAAGCCATACCCCGCGAACTTGTCGATCAAGTCGAACAGTTCGTTGGCTTTCCCCTTGTCAATGTCGGAGTGGATCTTGCAGCCATCGACGAAGCGCTGGCGCTGCGCATCCATCTCGGCCTGGACCTTCTTGCCCATCGCGCGGCGCAGCAAGTCGGCATCGCCCAGCGAGTAGCCCGCCAGGATCTGCGCGGCCTGCATGACCTGCTCTTGGTAGACGAAGATCCCGTAGGTCTCGCCCAGGATCACCGCGAGCTTCTCGTGGGGGTACTCGATCGGCGCCAAGCCGTTCTTGCGTTGCCCGAACAGCGGAATGTTATCCATCGGGCCCGGACGATAGAGCGAAACGAGCGCGATGATGTCGCCGAAGTTAGTCGGCTTCACCGCCGCCAGCGTACGGCGCATGCCTTCCGATTCCAGCTGGAACACGCCCACCGTGTCGCCGCGCTTGAGCAGCTCGTAAACGCCCGCATCATCCCAAGGCAGGGTCGACAGATCAATATGGATGCCGCGCTTCTCGAGCAAATCGGTGGCCTTGCGCAGCACCGACAGCGTCTTCAGGCCGAGGAAGTCGAACTTGATGAGACCGGAGTCTTCGACATATTTCATGTCGAATTGCGTGACCGGCATGTCCGAGCGCGGGTCGCGGTAAAGCGGGACCAGCTTGGACAGCGGTCGATCGCCGATCACCACGCCGGCCGCGTGCGTGGACGAGTTGCGCGGCAAGCCTTCCAGCAGGCGCGCCAGATCGACGAGGCGCTTCACCTCGTTGTCGTTGTCGTACTCACGCCGGAAGTCGGCGGCGCCATTCACCGCCCGATCAAGCGTCCACGGATCGGTGGGATGGTTGGGCACCATCTTGCACAGCGAGTCGACACGGCCGTAGCTCATCTGCAGAATGCGGCCACAATCGCGCAGCACGGCGCGGGCCTTCATCTTGCCGAAGGTGATGATTTGCGCGACGTGGTCGTGGCCATACTTGTTCTGAACGTAGCGGATCACCTCGCCGCGGCGCGTTTCGCAAAAGTCGATGTCGAAGTCTGGCATCGACACGCGCTCGGGATTGAGGAAGCGCTCGAACAGCAGGCCCAGCTTAAGTGGGTCAAGGTCGGTGATGGTGAGCGCCCAGGCGACCACCGAACCCGCGCCCGATCCACGGCCGGGCCCCACGGGGATGCCGTTGTCCTTGGCCCACTTGATGAAGTCGGCCACGATCAGGAAGTAGCCGGGAAAGCCCATCTTGATGATGATGCCGGCCTCGAAGTCGAGGCGGTCGGCATAGACCAGGAACTCCTCGGGCACGCCCTGCGGCTTGAGCTGCGTCTCCCAGGCGGCGCGGCGCTCCGCCTCGGGCAGCGCCATCACCGCGTCAAGCTCGTCCACTGTAGTCTCAGGCCAATACGGCGCCAACCGTCCGGCGAGACCCAGCCGGGCGTCGTTCGCCAGCATCCGCTCTTCGCCTTGCTTGTCGCCCGCAAGGCTGGGGAGGATCGGCTTGCGCTTGGGCGGCGCGAAGGCGCAGCGCTGCGCGACCACCAGGGTGTTGGCGATCGCCTCGGGCAAGTCGGCGAACAGTTCCTGCATCGCCTTGGCCGGCTTGACCCAGTGCTCGCGCGATGAGCGGGGGCGCTCGGCGGCGTCGATGTGAGTCGAATTGGCGATGCACAGCAGCGCGTCGTGTGCGGGATGAAAATGATCTTCGGCGTATTGCGCGGGATTGGTCGCGACCAGCGGCAGGTCGCGGGCATAGGCCAGATCGATCAATGCCTGCTCGGCAGCATCCTCGATCGGATCGCCGCTGCGCGCGATCTCGATGTAGAGACGACTAGGGAACAAGCGCTGCAGCGTGTCGCACATATGCCCCGCCGCCTCGTTACGGCAGGCGGCGAACAAGCGGGCGAGCGCGCCCTCACCGGCGCCGGTCAGACAGATCAGCCCGTCAGAATAGCCATCGAGATCGGCGAGCGCGACATGAGGATCGCGTTCTAGCGGGCGATCGAGGTGAGCGCGGCTGACAAGATGGCACAAGTTGTTCCAGCCACTCTCGTCCTGCGCGAAGAGGGCCAGCCAGTCGATGGCGGCATCGGGCGCGGTGTCGCGGGCCACGGCCAGGAAGGTGCCGATGATCGGCTGGATCCCTGCGCCGCGACACGCCGGCGCGAATGAAACGGAGCCGTAGAGGCCATTCCGATCGCAAATGGCGGCAGCGGGAAACTTGCGCTCCTTGGCCATCTTGGCGATGGCCTTGGGCTCGATCGCGCCATCGAGCATGGTGAAACAGGAAAAGATACGCAGCGGTACGAATTGCGCGAAAGCCATGCGAGGAATTTGGCCTTTAGTGCCGATCGGATCAAGGATGGAGGCCGACAAAGCTGCGGACAGTCCCGCTCCGTCTTAGCGCCAAGCCGCCGCGGCCAGACCTCGCTTCAGAGCAGCGCCTCGACGTCGCTTGCGAGCTTCTGCGGCTTGATGGCGGGCGCGTAGCGGCGCACGACCTGGCCGCTGCGATCGATGAGGAACTTGGTGAAGTTCCACTTGATCGCGCGCGTGCCCAGCACACCCGGAGCCTGCGCCTTCAACCAGGTGAACAGGGGTGATGCATGTGGCCCATTGACGTCCACTTTGGCCATCAGCGGGAAGCTCAGGCCGAAGTGGATGTCGCAGAAGGTGGAGATCTCCGCATCGGCGCCCGGCTCCTGATTACCGAATTGGTTGCATGGAAACGCCAGGACTTCAAACCCGCGCGTACCGAACTGCTGCCACAAGGCTTCGAGATCGGCATATTGCGGCGTGAACCCGCACTTGCTGGCGGTGTTCACCACCAGCAGCACTTTGCCCTGCTTGTCGGCCAGAGACACCTGCGCACCATTGCCGGCGAGCACACTGATATTCCGCAAGGCGGTCTGAGACGGAGTACGCTCGAGATCAGTCAATGCGGTTCACCGGGTTCATCCTTAGTCTGCCAAGGTCCGCACCCTTTCGGAAGGTCGGGCGTCGGATCAATGGTGATGGGACGGGAAGTCCGCACGGCGGGACAGGTGGCGGATCTCACCGATCTTAAGCTGGTGATCGCCTTCCTTCTGGATCGCGTAATCGCTCTGCTGATCGTCGGGCATGCTCAGCACGAACGAGATCAGCTCTGCCAAGGTGCCACGGCGGATTGTCTTGAAGCGATGGAACAGCCCGCCGCCATCCTCGCACTTGTGAAGCTCGGCAGCGTCATTCCACCCAGCGCTCGCCGAACTGCCCGGCTCGCCGTCAATCGTGGTGGGAATGTCGCTCATCGCCGTCTCCTTTGCTGTTATCTCGGGCAGTCCATCTGGCGATTGCCAGGCTGCAAATCAACGCAGTCCTTCGACCAGGAAGCCTTCCTGCAGCCTGACCACCCGATCCATCGCCCGAGCCAGGCGCTCATTGTGGGTGGCGACCAAGGCGGCCGATCCTTCACCGCGTACAAGCTCAAGGAATTGTCCGAGCACGCGGTCGGCAGTCGCCTCGTCGAGGTTGCCGGTCGGCTCGTCCGCCAGAACCAGCTGCGGCTTGTTCGCCAGAGCGCGCGCAACGGCCACGCGCTGCTGCTCGCCGCCCGAAAGCTGGCTCGGCCGATGGTCCAGACGCTGCGCCAGGCCCAGCGCGCTCAGGAGTTCGCCGGCGCGTGTCCGCGCCTCGGCCATCGGCTTGTCGGCGACGAGCTGCGGCAGCACGACATTCTCCATCGCGGAGAAGTCCGGCAGCAGGTGGTGGAACTGATAGACGAAGCCGATGTGATCGCGCCGTACCGCCGCTCGCTCGTCCTTGCCCAGCCTTGATGAGTCGATCCCGGCGATCGCGATGCGCCCGCCGAACCCGCCTTCGAGGAGGCCGATGGCCTGCAACATCGTCGACTTGCCCGAGCCCGATGGCCCGAGCAATGCGACGATCTCGCCAGGACGGATTGCGAGGTCGACGCCGCGCAGCACGTCGATGCGCACGCCGCCTTGCTCGAAGCTTCGTGTCAGACCGTCCAGGACGACGACGGGATCACTCATAACGCAGCACCTGCACGGGGTCGGTGCTCGCGGCACGTGAAGCGGGATAGAGCGTCGCCAGGAAGCTGAGCACCAAAGCGAGAACACAGATCACGGTGACTTCGACCGGATCTGTGCGGCTGGGCAGTTCGGTCAGGAACCGTATCGAGGGATCCCACAGGTTCTGCCCGGTCAGCATCTCCACGCCGCGAACGATCGGCTGGCGGAAAAACAGGAACACGAAGCCCAGCAGCACGCCCGCGAATGTCCCCAAGGCCCCGATCAGGAAGCCGGCGGTGACGAAGATCTTCATCAGCGAACGACGCGTCGCGCCCATGGTACGCAGAATGGCGATATCGCGAGTCTTGGCGCGCACCAGCATGATCAGCGACGACAGGATGTTGAACACCGCGACCAGCACGATAATCGACAGGACTACGAACATAGCCACGCGCTCTACCGCGAGCGCCTCGAACAGAGAGGCGTTGATCGTCTTCCAGTCTTTTACCACCGCCTGTCCGGCAAGCTGGCGTGTAAGCGGGGCCATGATCTCACCCACACGGTCGGGATCGGTGGTGGTGACCTCGATCATGCCGATGGTATCGCCGGTCAGCAGCAGGGTCTGTGCGTCGGAAACCGGCATGACCACGAAGGCCTGGTCGTAATCATAGACGCCGATCTCGAACACGGCGGCCACCTGATAGGCGATCTGGCGCGGCACGGTGCCGAACGGCGTGGCGCGGCCTTGCGGATTGATGATGGTGATGGTGTCGCCAACCGTAGCGCCAAGGTTCTCAGCCAGCCGAGACCCGATCGCCACTTGATCGGCCCCAGGCTTGAGCGGAGCCAGGCTGCCGGCCTTCAGCTGCGGCTTGATCCGGGCGATGTCTTCGGCGGTGTTGCCGCGCACCAGGATCGCTTCGACCCGGCCGTTGAACGTCGCCAGCAGTGGTTGCTCGATCAGCGCGGAGGCGCGAGTCACGCCCGGCGTCTTGCGCACGTCCTGCAGGACCGTCTGCCAATTGTCGAGCCGGCCGCCGTAGGCCTGGATGATCGCATGCCCGTTCAGACCGACGATCTTGTCGAACAGCTCGGCGCGAAAGCCGTTCATCACGCTCATGACGATGACCAGCGCGGCCACGCCGAGCATCACCGCGACCAGGCTGATCCCGGCGACAAGCGCGATGAAGCCCTCGCCCTTGCCCGGAAGCATGTAGCGCTTCGCGATCGTCCATTCGAAGGGGGATAGCAGCAAGCGGGAGAGATCCGGTACAAAGCGAGAGAGCGGCGGCGAATACGGGCTCTACGCGCAGGAGGCAAGCGACGAGCCGTGGCAGAACGGCGGGCGGCCGGGAGAGTTCCCGCCGTCAGCGCCCGCTCATAGTAAGGGATGCACTGGAAGCGTAGCCTGCCCCACGTTTCACTCTGCGATGAGTGGGAGACCCGCCCCCTTGCATTTATCCGCGACTTCCATCACATGCGCGACAACTGACGCGCCATGCATAGGCCGGATGACTCCATGAACCTTACTCACCCCTTCCGCGACTCCGACGGGGACAAGCTGCGCGAAGAATGCGGCGTTTTCGGTGTTATCGGCGCTCGTGATGCCGTGAACATCGCCGCGTTGGGGCTGCACGCCCTGCAACATCGCGGTCAGGAAGCCGTCGGCATCACAACCTACGACGGCCATGAGTTCTACTCGCACAAGGGTATCGGCCACGTCGCGCAGGTGTTTGCCGACAAGTCGATCTCAGAAACCTTGCTGGGCGAAATGGCGTCCGGCCACGTGCGCTATTCCACGACCGGCGGCTCGGGCTTGCGCAACGTGCAGCCGCTGTTTGCCGATCTATCGTCCGGCGGGTTCTCGATCGCCCACAATGGCAATATCTCGAACGCGAGCCATCTTAAACGCGAGCTGGTGCGTCGCGGCGCCATCTTCCAATCCACGTCCGATACAGAGGTCATCATCCACCTCGTCGCGACCAGCCGGTATCCCACGCTGATCGATCGCTTCGTCGATGCCCTGCGTATGGTCGAAGGTGCGTTCTCGCTCATCTGCATGACCGAACAGGGCATGATCGCCTGCCGCGATCCCCTGGGTATTCGGCCGCTGGTCATGGGTCGGCTGGGTGAAGCGACCGTATTCGCCAGCGAAACCGTGGCGCTGGACGTCGTCGGGGCCGACTTCGTGCGCTCGATCGAACCGGGCGAGCTGGTGCAGGTCGACCACAAGGGCACGATCTCCAGCCACCGCCCCTTCGGCAATCCGGACCCACGTCCTTGCATCTTTGAGCACGTGTACTTCAGCCGCCCCGATTCGGTCATGGATGGCCGGTCGGTCTATTCCGTGCGCAAGCAGATCGGTGTCGAACTGGCGAAGGAATCGCCGGCACTCGCTGACCTCGTCATCCCGGTGCCGGACAGCGGCGTGCCGGCGGCGATCGGCTATGCGCAGGAGTCGGGCATCCCGTTCGAGCTGGGCATCATCCGCTCGCACTATGTCGGGCGCACGTTCATCCAGCCCTCCGAAGGTGCGCGCCACGCCGAAGTGAAGCGCAAGCATAATGCCAACCGGGCGATCATCGAAGGCAAGCGTGTCATTTTGATCGACGATTCGATCGTACGCGGCACCACTTCGATGAAGATCGTCGAGATGATGCGCGATGCCGGCGCCGCCGAGGTGCACATGCGCATCGCCAGCCCTCCTACCGGACATTCGTGCTTCTACGGTGTCGACACGCCGGAGCGCTCCAAGCTGCTCGCCGCGAACATGGACACTGCCGCGATGGCAGACTTCATCAAGGCCGACAGCCTGGCGTTCGTCTCCATCGATGGCCTCTACCGCGCTGTCGGTGAAGCCGGACGCAACAATGGTTGCCCGCAGTTCTGCGATGCCTGTTTCACCGGCGAGTATCCGACCTCGCTGACGGACCTTGCCGAACGCGAATCGCCTGACCTGCTGACCTTGCCGGTCCACAAAGTCGCGTGACCTTGATGTTTCAGGGGCAAGTCGCGCTGGTGACCGGCGCCAGCAAGGGCATCGGTGCCGAGACGGCCAAGGCGTTGGCCGCCGCAGGCGCGCACGTGGTGCTGACCGCCCGCGACGTAAAAGGGCTCGAAGCGGTCGAGGAGGCGATCTTCGCCGCGGGCGGATCGGCGACGATCGCGCCCGTCGACTTGGCCGAGCCGGATGGCATTGCCCGTCTGTCGACCGCCGTGTCGCAGCGCTGGGACAAGCTCGACATGCTGGTCATCAACGCCGCGCTGCTCCCGGAGCTGTCCTCTGTCGCCGACATCGACCAGAAAGCCTGGAACAAGGCGATGACGATCAACGTGCTGGCGACGCAAGTGTTGATCGCGAACTTCGACCGGCTGCTGCGGGCCAGCCCTGATGGTCGCATCGTCGGCTTGACCAGTAGCGTGGCTCAGGCCCCCCGTCCGTTCTGGGCGGCCTACGCCTCCACCAAGGCCGCATTCGAGGTCTTGCTGGATTGTCACGCACAAGAGGTGGCCAACATCTCCAAGGTGCGGGTGGCCATCGTCAATCCCGGGGCGACCCGCACAGCCATGCGCGCGCGCGCCTATCCCGGCGAAGACCCCGCGTCGGTAAAGCCGCCGCGGGTCGTAGCGCAACGCATCGTCGCTCTGCTGTCTCAGCCGTTCACCACCGGCCACCGCGAGAACATCACCGTATCTCAGTAAGATGGCGGTAACCCTTTCCTGCGATCTTTCCTTAGAGTGCCGCGTTAAAGGCATTAACTAGAGGATCGAGACGGCGACCATGTCCAGTGCGCAACGCGATCGATACGCCTTCGCTTCGCAAGAAGACCGCAGCGCGCCCAGACTCAAGCTTTCCATTCCGGCCACGCTGCGACCCGCAGGATCGAAGCGCTTGCAGACCGTATTGCGCGACCTTTCGCTGTCCGGCTTCTCCGCCTCCGCGATCGACCGCATTCCTGTCGGCACGACCTGCTGGTTGACGCTCCCTGATCGGGAGGCGATGCAGGCGCATGTCGTCTGGTGGGACCGGGGGCTGGTCGGATGCGCTTTCGAGACACTCATCGCACAAGTCAGCTATGACGCCATTCTGGAGCGATGGCAGGCGGAAAGTTCGCGCCGCTAAACGCTTACACCCGCTTTCTCAGGGTGACTTGCGCGACATCGATACCGCCGCCCCTAAAGCCGCCTTCGCAATACATCAGGTAATAGCGCCAGAGCCGAACGAAGCGATCGTCGAAGCCGGCCGGCAAACGCCCCTCCTCCACCGCCTCATCGAAGTACGCCCGCCACAATTCCAGCGTGCGGGCATAGTCCTGCCCGAACGCATGGTGATCTTCCCACGACAGCCCTCGTTCCGCGGCAAGGCGGCGGAACTCCGGCTCGTTCAGCAGCATGCCGCCTGGGAAGATGTACGTCTGGATGAAGTCGGCGCTTCCCGCGTAGCTCTCGAACACATCTTCGCGCAAGGTGATGTACTGCAGCACTGCGCGGCCACCGGGCCGCAAGTTGCGCACGATGCAGTCGAGGAACGTGCTCCAGTATTCGCGGCCGACCGCCTCGACCATCTCGATGCTGACGACTGCATCGTACGTGTCATGGACATCGCGGTAGTCCTGCTTGCGGAAGTCGATCTGCGCCTTGGATCCGCTCCAGCGATCACGCGCATAGTCGAGCTGTTCGTCCGAGAGGCTGATGGCATCCACCGTCACATCGCGCCGATCGGCCAGGAAGGACGCAAGACCGCCCCATCCGCAGCCGATCTCGAGAACCCGCTCGCGGGCCTGCAAAGCCAAGCGACGATCGATAGCCGCTAGCTTGTTCCCCTGCCCGGCATCGAGTTCACTGAGGAACTGGCTTTGTGGGCTGGGCCCATCGCCGGATCGAGCAAAGATGGCGCTGGAATACAGCATCGTCGTGCCCAGCCACTGGCTGTAGAAGTCGTTCCCGAGATCGTAATGCAAGTGGATGTTGCGCCGGGCCCCTTCTCGTGAATTGCGGCGAAGCTTGTGCAGCAGCCTGACGGCAAGCCGCCAGGGCCCTCGCGCTCGCGCGGCCCCGCCCAGCGTTGCCGCATTGTCCATGAACAGTGCGAACAGCGGCACCGGATCAGGGCTGGCCCACTCACCCGCTTCCCAAGCCTGATACCAGCCGACCGAGCCACTCGTCGCGAGCCGCAGCAGAGCGCGATAGCTTCGCAGATCAACGACGGCATCGAAGCCGGCTTGCCGCGCGCCCAGCACGCGTGCGGAGCCGTCCGGCAGGGTTGCCATGATCGTGCCGCGGTCCAGCCCTGCGTCGATACGATCGAGCAGTCGCTGCACGCCGCCTGCCCAAAGCCGGGCGAGCCATTGGGGCCCGATGCCAAGCGGGCGCCCGCCCGCGACCAGTTCACCACCTCTATCCGGGACGTGCGCGTTCATGGGCGCGATATGGAGCGGTTGGGCCGCGCTGGCAATCGGCTCAAACGGCTGGTGCGACTGCCGTTATGCCTTGATCTTGCGGTAGGCTGCCAGGGCACGTTCGCGCGCCTCTCGGTGTGCGATCAGCTTCTCGGGATATGCGTCCGGGCGGATGCCTTCGCCGGGATCGTGGATGTCGTCGTCTGAAAGATCGGCCAATTCGGGCACCCATTCGCGGATGTAGTTAGCGGCGTCGAACTTGGCCGACTGGCCGAGCGGGGCCATGATCCGCGGGAACATGCTGGAGTCCACGCCCGATCCCGACACCCACTGCCAGTTCACGCCATTGTTGCCGTAGTCAGCATCTACCAGCGTGTCCCAGAACCATCGCTCGCCCAGACGCCAGTCGAGCAAGAGGTGCTTGATGAGGAAACTGGCCGTGATCATCCGCACCCGGTTGTGCATCCACCCCATCGTCCAGAGTTGGCGCATGCCGGCATCGACGATGGGATAACCCGTTTGCCCCCGTTGCCAGGCCTTGAGGTCGCTGGCGGCAGACTTGTCGTGCTGGGGATCGCGCCAGGGAAACTTGCTGAAGTTCTCGCGATAGCTCTCTTCGGGATAACGAGGATTCTCGGCGATGACGTTCTGCGCATAGTCGCGCCAGACGATCTCCCCGCGATACGTGTCCGCTCCCTTGCCGTGCACTTTCTCCAGCGCGTGCCAGACCTGCGTAGGCGAAATTTCGCCCCAGTGCAGATGCGGCGACAGGCGCGAAGAGCCGTCGATCGAAGGCCGATTGCGATCGTCGGTGTAGTCGTCGACTAGATCGCCGAAAGCCTTGAGACGGTCGGCGGCCGTGTCCTCGCCTGGTACCCAGGCCTTGCGAAAGCCGCCCGACCAGTCAGGCTTCGCGGGCAGTAAATTCCAGTCGGCGAGCTTGTCGGACTTCGGCCACTTGGCAGGTTTGCCGAGCGAGGGAACCGGAAGGGGATCGCGCAAGGGCAGGTGCGGGATCAGCGCGCGGGCGAACGGCGTATAGATCTTGAACGGCTGGCCCGAACCCGTGGTGACCATGCCGGGCGGCGCCAGGTAGTTGCCATCGTGCAAGTGCAGTTCGACCTGCTCACCGAGGTCCTTCTCGGCATCGCGCCACCAAGGCTCGTAGTGGCGGATCGCATCGACGCCGCTGGCGCCAGTCTCGGCCACCAGCGCAGCGACCTGCTCGGCGCTGTCGCCTCGCCGCAGGATCAGCCGTGACCCATGTTCTCGAAGGCTTTTGTCCAGGGCTTGCAAGCTACCGTGCAACCACCAACGCGACGCCTCGCCCAGCTTGCGGTCGCCGGCTCGCGCATCGTCGAGCACGTAGACCGGAATGACGGGCCCCTGTTCGGCGGCGGCACAGAAGGCGGGCTGATCGGCCAGCCGCAAGTCGCGGCGCAGCCAGACGATACGGGGCGCGGTCATTGTCGGGCAACGACCTTCAAGCCGGTGCGTTCCCTGCCCTCATGGCCACGCAAACCGAAATCTTTACCGTTCCGAAGTACGGACACCGCATCGATCCCCGCAAAACGCTGCTGGTCGCTGCGTTCTGTTGGGTCGGCTTCGCGGCGATGGCATGGGCGGTCGCGAATGGGCGGACCGGCACGCTGGACCAGGCGGGTCTCATGTTCTGGCGCGCGAGCGATCTGCAACCACGCGGGCCTGTTGGCTTGCTTGAAGCCGTGCGCGATCTGACCGCGCTGGGCGGCGTGCTGCTCCGCAACCTCTTCGCGATCGGCGCAGTGGTGGCGTTGCTGTTCCTGAGACTGCGCCGCGAAGCCACGCTGCTGACGCTGACCATAGCCACTGCCTGGCTCGTCAACAGCGGCCTCAAACTGCTGGTCGGCCGCCCTCGTCCGCAGATCGTCCCGCATTTGATGGAAGCAGGCGGCAACAGCTTTCCCAGTGGCCACAGCTTCAATTCGGCGGTGGTCTATATTAGCATCGCCCTGGCCTTTGCCGCGATCAGCCGTCGCAGGTCCGTGCGCGCTACGCTGATCGCAACGGCCATGGCCCTGAGCATGGTCGTCGCCTGGAGCCGGGTCTGGCTCGGGGTTCATTGGCCCAGCGACGTCATAGCGGGCTGGCTGGGCGGCACGGGGTGGGCTTTCCTGGCCAGCGCACTGTTGTTCCGGCCTGCCCAGGTCGCCGTGGCCATGGCATGCGACGAAGCCGTCAGCGAGGACCCGAGCAGCCTGGAGCCTGCGCCGGCATCGTCACGGACGCCTTGAAGTTGCCGCTGAGCGCAGGCCCGCTGTAGCGCGCGTCACCGAACGTCACCGTGGTGTAGCAGCCGTGCCGCTCTATGCGAGCGACGGGCATCTGCGACCACGCCAGGAACTTGCGGACTTGCGGAGTGGCTGTGGCGGCACGGCGCACCTCGGACTCGTCCATGCGATCGGCAAGGGCGTTGTCGACGCCGGCAAGGTGCACGCGATCGCTCAAGGGATCGTAGCGCGAGAAGTACATCGTGCCGTACTGGCGCCAGATCATGTCGCGCCGCCAGAACAGCAGCGCCTGAGGCGAGGCGAAGATCCGGTCGGCCCGCTGTCCGTTCGGGAGCGATGCGACCGCCTTGCCCGCAAGCATCGATACACCGATATTGATCGCGATGAAGACGGCGGCAGCCGCCAACGCCACGATCGCAGGCACGCCCCGCTCGCGCCGTCGAGCCAACCAGATGCCGATCCCCAACATCGCCAACAACCATGGCGAGACGATGAACAGGCCGTCGGCATGGAACCATGTGGTGCTGATCGGCGAGAGCAGCTGCACCGCGTAGGTGTTCTGCAAGTCGAGCAAGGGATGGGTCAGCGCGCCCAGATAGCTTAACGCCACCAGCCAGGCCAAGTGCATCGACGAGCCACTACGGAACACGGCGCCGCGCCGGATCTGCCAGCGATTTAGCAGCCACAGCAACCCCGCCAGCAGTGGCGGCATCAGCAGCACGCCGCCCACCAGCCCATGGGTGAAACCGCGGTGCATCGCCAGCGGGGCCCACGGCACCCAGCCGAAGAAGACATCGATGTCCGGCATGTTGGCCGCCAGCACGCACGCGGCAAGACCCTTGCGCGTCCGGCGCTTAAGCCCTGTTTCCGCCAATGCCCAACCGACGAGGCTGTGGGTCAGGTTATCCAATCACCACAGCCTTGTTGAGCTGCCAGTTCGCAGGATCAGGTCATCAATCCGTGCGTCGCCTCGGGCTCGACGGTCCAAGTCTGGCCCTTGCCCAGCAGCTTGGCGAGATCGGCGGTCTTGCCGGCAACCGACTGCGCCTTTTCAGCGGCCACCGAGGCCTCGAACGTCGGCGCGGGATCGTCGTAGATCACGCCGAGCGCCATCGGAAACGGCCCGAACGGCATCTCGACCAGCATGTGCGCCAGTCCGCGGTTGCGCACGTTGTGCACGGCGACGCCGGCCGCCTGCCAATCGCCATCGATCACGTCGACGACTTTGAGCGAGAGCGTGTCTAGGTCGAGCGACAGACCCTTGATCGAGCCGGTCTTGGCATTGCCGAACAGCAGCGGCTCGCCATGCTTGCACCACAGCTGCTTGTCGTCGGTACCCTTCGTCGTGAAATCGTCGAAACGATCCTTGTTGTAGACGATGCAGTTCTGGAAGATCTCGATGAACGCCGCACCTTTGTGCGCATGCGCCGCGATCAGCGTGTTCGACAGCTCCTTCGAAACGTCGAACGCTCGCGCGATGAACCGGGCGCCGGAGCCTAGCGCAAACGCGCAGGGGCTGGCCGGGCGGTCATACGAACCCAGCGGCGTTGTCGGCGAAGTCGTGCCGGGCCGGCTGGTGGGCGAGAACTGGCCCTTGGTCAGGCCGTAGATCTCGTTGTTGAACAGCAGGATCTGGCAGTCGAGATTACGTCTCAGCACGTGCATCGTGTGATTGCCGCCGATCGACATACCGTCGCCATCGCCCGTGACGATCCACACGTCGAGATCGGGGTTGGCCAGCTTGATCCCGGTCGCGAACGCCGGCGCGCGGCCGTG
>Ga0214501_1000004_pt1 | contig 22632 bp, 21 predicted proteins | sample G5R1MT_14_FD_206150 | JGI IMG/M metagenome (GOLD analysis project Ga0214501, IMG submission 206150) | Metatranscriptome of phyllosphere microbial comminities from switchgrass, GLBRC, Michigan, United States - G5R4_MAIN_12SEP2016_LR1... | ecosystem: Host-associated > Plants > Phyllosphere >... | reverse complement strand
GACAGTTCGGTTTCTATCTACCGTAAATGTTGAAAATTGAGAGCAACGAACTCTAGTACGAGAGGACTGGGTGAGAAATACCACTGGTGAATTAGCTGTTTTACTTAAAGCATTGTTAAGTAGCTAAGTATTTTTAGATAATTGCTGAAATAATCTAAGCAAGAAGCTAATCTCAAAATTAATTTTCGATGAAAATAACCGTAGATTACGGTTTTGGCTCTTGTGTAAGTACCGTGAGGTTGATTTAGCAAATGAGTTCAAAAATTTTAAAATGTCTAAAATCTTGTGTTTGGTGCATTTATTTTGTATTGTGCTTTATTTTTTTATTATTAAATAATGGGTCTTTCTCGAAGAATAAAATACAAGTTTAAATTTACGCGTAAATATAATACAAATGTTTATAATTTTTTCACAAAAAAAAAAAGTACCAGGAAAGTTTTTGAGGAAAAATATTTAATAAACTTTTTACAGGTAGAAACTGAAAGTTTAAAAACACGGTTTACTTACTTAATACAAAAACTATGGTTTGCCAAATATCGTCAACGAAGACTTTTTATCAGTAAAAAAGAACACTTAAAATTAAAGGTTTCAAATTCAAGAAAAAAAGCCAAAACTTTATTTTTAGTTTTATTTTATGCTAATAAAAAAAAAATACAGCAACAAAAAATTTTTTCTGCAACAAGAGTTGGCTTTTTTTCTTGTTTAAACTTTTTTTGTTTTTATAAATTATTTCTAAATTTTTTTTTGTTTTTAGCTGCATTTTCATTTAAACAAGTTAGAGTTCTAACCGTTTTGCAAAAAAAGAGTTTAAACAGAATTTATGCTGTTTTTTCAAAAGGTTTTATAAAAAAGAATGGTCGTGCGGTTTTTGGCAAAAATAAACGTGATAGTGTTGTTGCCACTAATAGATTAAAATTTTTTAATAAAACTAGATCTTTGTTTTATAAGACCCAAAATGTTATTTTTTACAAAAAGCGAAATTTTAAACTAGTATGCAAGGATAGTTTTAATTTTGCAAAAAAAAATTTAAGAACTTTGCCCTCGCCACAAGCTAAAATAATTAAAAACTATTTTAATGTTTTATTCAATAAGGAAAGGTTTGCCAATAAAGATTTTTTTTTAAGAAAACAAAAAAAATCTGAAACGGCTTTGTTTTTTTTCATTAAATCAAAAAAAAACCAACATAAAAATATTATTAACTTTGATTTGTACAAACGCGAAGGGTTTGAAATATCGTGGTTTTTTTTTGATTTACTCCAAAACTTTTATTTATACGAAAAGTTACAGTCAAAAATTTTCAATGAGTTTAATCTGTTGTTTATCATGGCTTTTCCTTTTTTTAGTCTAAAAATGCGCAAGTTTTTACTTAAAACGTTTTTCAAACAAAAAAATTTGCCCGTTTTTAAATATAACCAAAGAGCACCGCGAGTTTTTGCGTATTTTTTTACCAAGTTACAAAAAAAATATGGGTTTAAGGCTATGGATGTTCCTTTTAGGTTAGATGTGCCATTGCCTCGGTATAAAATAAAAAAACAAACAGAAAAATTGGAAATGTACAAGCTGTTGAAAATAACTAGAAGAAATTATGGGCATTTAAGTCGTAAGATTTTCTGGAAAATTAGAAAGAAAGTTTATAACAAAACAAAAGGATATGCGTTTTTTAATCAATTATTATTCTATGAATCACGGCTAGATATTTTTTTGATGCGGGCTCGTTTATGTGATTCATTACAAGAAGCTCGTGGATTTATTTTCAAAGGTTGGATTTGTGTTAATGGAAAGCAAATTTTCAATTTGAATTATATCGTAACACTTATGGATATTGTTTCTGTTTTTAGCAAAAAAATGATAACATTTAAGCATTTTTTTTTGAACAAGTGTTTGCAACTGTTAAATGAATATTCGACTACAATTGGAAAAATTTTCCCGAAGTACTTAGAATCTAACTTTTTACACATGGCTTTTTGTTATGTTCCAAAAATTTTTTCTGTAGAAAAAATTCCGGGACAATTTGCACTGAATAAAACTGCGGTGACTAATTGGGGTAAATTTACTTATTAAAAATGCTACATTATAATTTGCTTATTATTGCTATATTTTTACCTTTTTTTATTTCTGGGCTTGTTGGACTTAGCGGTCGTTTTTATGGAAGAAAAGGGTGTTCTTTTTTAGTTATTATTGGCATGGGTTCTAGTTTTTTTTTTTTTGTGTTACAAGGCATGAATATTATTTGGTCAGGTTTGAGCGAAATAACATATGTAATGCCGTGGTTTTTAACTGGCGTTGAATGGGCGTTTTTATTTGATCAATTATCTTTAGAAATGTGTATTCTTATTACAAGTATCACGTTTTGTGTTTTGTTATATTCTACAGAATATATGTATCATGATCCTCATGTTATTCGTTTTTTGTCTCTTTTATCTTTGTTTGCATTTTTTATGATTATACTTGTAACCAGTAGCAGTTTCTTTCAAATTTTTGTTGGGTGGGAGGGTGTTGGTTTTGTTTCTTTTTTGCTCATAAATTTTTGGTTTATGCGTTTGGAAGCAAATCGTTCAGCCATCAAAGCAATGCTTTTTAATCGTGTTGGAGATTCTTTTTATTTGTTGGGATTAGTAATTTTAATTTATGTTTTTAAAAGCACGGATATTCTTTTGGTTACGCATGTGGATGTTTTGACGAAAAGTGTAATTTCAAATTTCAATTGTTTAAATTTTTCGTTTAACCCGTTAGATGTTATTTTGTTATCTTTTTTCTTAGCAGCTGTCGGTAAATCTGCGCAGCTTGGATTGCATGCTTGGTTACCAGACGCTATGGAAGGTCCAACACCAGTATCTTCTTTATTACATTCTGCTACTATGGTTACTGCTGGGGTTTTTTTACTGCTTCGCATGTCATCTTTTTTTCAGTTTACAACCATAAACAAATATTTAATTTTTGTGGGAGCGCTAACTGCGTTACTAAACGCGTTATTTGGGTTTTTTCAAAACGATCTAAAAAAGATTATAGCATTTTCTACGTGTTCTCAATTGGGCATGATGGTGGTAGCCGTTATTTATAACGCAAATGTAGGCTTTTATCATTTAGTTAATCATGGATTTTTTAAAGCATTACTTTTTTTATCTGCGGGTTCCGTTATACATGCGCTTGGGAACGAGCAAGATGTTAGAAAAATGGGAGGTTTAGTTTTTTTTTTGCCTTTTACCACACTTTGTATGTTTATGGGCAGTCTTGCTTTGATTGGGTTTCCTTTTTTGTCTGGGTTTTATTCCAAAGAATTTATTTTATTTAACGCTTATAATTCTGGTATTTTTTTTGATAGAATAATTTTTTTCATGCTAGTTTTGACAAGCATGTTTACAATTTTATATTCTATTAAAATAATGCAAAAAGTTTTTTTTGTTGGTGTATTTAAAAGTAGCAAAAAAACCTTAACTAACGTGCATGAACCTAAAATTGCAATGGTTTTGCCAATGTTTTTATTGTTTGTACTTGCTGTTTTTTTTGGATTTTTTAATGAAGATTTGTTTACTTCGCTAGGATCTTATAAGTGGGATGATGTTTTAAATTATGGCGGCACGGCGTACAAAAATTTCGTTTTTTTTTTTTTTGATACAGAACTTTCAAGTTTTGGGTTAAAGTGGTTTTTAATTTTTTTTTTTTTGTATTTTTTTTTTACAAACAAACAAATATTTTTTGTTAAAACAAATATAGACGTTTTTTTCAGAACAAAAATAGGAGCGTTTTTTGTTTTTTTTTTTTGGATTTTTGCAAATAAATTAGGATTTATATCTTTTTACAGAACTTTGGCTAAAACATTTTATAACATAGCGTATTCTTATATTTTTGTGCTAATTGATAGGGGTTTGTTGGAAATTTACGGGCCAACACGTCTAGTCAGATTTCTTTTTTTTAAAAACACGCAAAATAAACATACTTTTGTTACTTTTCCTAACCTTTTTGTTTTATTTTCTATGTCTGTTTTTTTTCTGTTAGCTTTTTTTTTTGTTAAATTCAGTTTGTTATTTTTTCTTTGCTTCCTTGTTTTGGCGCTTTGGATTGCTTCTAATGAAACTTCTTCCAAATAGGCAAATTATTAGAGATCGTCGCATTACACGTAACGCAATATTTAGCAAAATCAATCGTAGAAAAGCGATCTGGAAAAAATGGAAGTTTTTTTCTTTTGTAGGTCGTAATACAATATTAAAACAACATTATGTTCTTAGCAAGAAAAAAAGATTTTTTGTTCAAAAAAATATAGCGAGAAAGTTTTATACTTTAAAAAAGCAGTTACGCTTGTTTTGCATTTATTCGCCATATAATTTATTTTTTGTTGTCAAGAGTCCCTCTGAGTATTTAAAAATGAAAACAGATTTAGTTTTTTCTAGTTTAGGCTTGTTGGATTTTAAATTTTGGCATTTAAAAAAAAAGTGGATTCTTGAGCTTTTCAAAAATTACAAAAGCAATTTAAAATATTTGCCTTTGCTAAATGGTGCTATTTTGGTTCTTAAATTAGATAATTTGTTAACGTTATTGGAAACGGTGTTATTGTTTGAACACAAAAATGCTGTTTGTGTTGGCGTCTTTTTTTTTGGTCGTATGTTATGGCCTTCGTATTTTCTTGAGAGGGTTTTAAACATAGATAAAAATTTGTCTTTATTCTACCGACGAATAAAAGCAAGGATGCAAACAATTATTGACTGTTTTCGTGTTCTTTTTTACGTGTTTAGTAAAATGTTTAAAAAAAGTGCCGACGTTATCCCAATTAACTTTTAAAATAAAAACTAGAAAAACCAGGCCTCATAAGGGAACAAGATCTCGTGCGTTGTTACATTGTCCGCAAAAGCGCGGGATTTGTACTAAAATTAGGATTGTGAAACCAAAAAAACCTAATTCAGCGCAAAGAAAAATAGCTAAAGTCAAATTAAGCACGGAGCGCCGCGTTATCTGTTATATTCCTGGTAAGGGACACGAGTTACGCGAATATTCGCAAGTTTTAGTGCGTGGAGGAAGAGTTCCCGATCTTCCGGGGGTTCAGTATCATTTAATTAAAGGAAAGTTCGATTTTGATTGGAAAGAAACTTGGGTTCGAGTAAATCGAAGGTCTAAATATGGTATACCCAAACCTAAAAAATAATTAAAAGATGCAATTGTTTTTATTATTTGTTATATTTAAAATTAAAAATATTTTTTTAACTAACAAACCTGCTTGTTTTTCATTACTTAGTAAACTTTGCAATAAAATGAGTGAATGCGCTTCTTTACATTTTTCTGAAAAGATTTTCGAAAAATTTTATAGACTTTATGTTATTTTTTTTAAATTCTCCAAATCGATGGTTTTGGATTGGTCGGTTTTAAACGAGAGAATTGTAAAATTTAACATAAACAATAAAGTTAAAAAAGCCGCTTTGAACTTCAAACAAGATGTTGCTGTTTTGTTATTTGTTAGTTTCTTCAAGACCAGGGAATTTGTTGATTTAACTTCGGTAGATTTGTTGGGGAGAGCTGAAAAACTTAAACAGCAAAGATTCAGTCTTTACTATATTTTGAACTCTTATGTTAATAAAGTGAAGTATTTGTTAAATTTTTCTTGTTCGGAAAATAGTTTGGTTTATTCGTTAAATTTTTTATATCCGTCTATTAATTGGGCAGAAAGAGAATGTTGGGATATGTTTGGTATACGGTTCAAAGGAAATCAAGACTTGCGGCGCATTTTGACTGATTATGGTTTTAGAGGTTTTCCTCTGAGAAAAGATTTTCCGGTTGTAGGATTTAAACAAGTACGGTTTGATGAGTTAACAGATTCCGTTATATATGAAAACTTATTTTTAATGCAAGATGAAAGAGAATCTGTTTTTGTAAACCCTTGGTCTGCAACTTTTCATGTTGGCTTGAGTTCGTTGTCCGGTGTTCTTTTATATCCTGGAAAATCAAAATTTTCTGATTATTATAAACTGTTAAATAAAAGCTAAATGGTTTTTGAGTTAACTTATTTTTTTAACTATTTTTTAATTATTTTTTACATTTTATTTTCATTGGCAATTAGTTTGCTTTTAGTTGTTGTTTCAGTGTTGTTACGTTACTTGTCTGCAACTAGACCTGATAATCAACTTGCTTCGGCGTATGAGTGTGGGTTTTTACCTTTTGATAAAGCAAGAAATAAATTTGAAGTAAAATTTTTTATGATAGCGATTCTTTTTGTTTTATTTGATCTTGAAGTGGTTTTTGTTTTACCTTGGAGTATTTGTATTTCGGTTTTTAGTGCTTTTCAATTTTGCTTAATGGTTCTTTTTTTACTAATCTTGGTTGTTTCTTTTATATATGAATTATGGCAAAACGCATTAACTTTTTAATGAGGAATTTTATAAAAAATATTGAAATTACACAACCATGTTTGCTTAGTTCTAATTTTTTAAAAGTATCATTGTTTAACACCAAATTAAACGGTTTTAAAAATTGCAAGTTTTCTACGGCTAAAACGGCTAATGCTAAAAATTCTTCAGAAAAAAAAAACGAACGTGGTTTAGTTTCTATGCTTAAAGATGGTATAGTTACTATATTATATTTAAAAAAATTAAAGGCAGGTGAAATAGTTTGGATTCAAGGGCGCTCTGATAGCAATCAACCTGTATATATTAGGGCTTTAATTTTAAATTTAAATGAAAATAATTCGCAAGGGATTTTGTTGGGTAACGAAAGGTTAGTTAAAGAAGGTGCTTTGGTTTTTCGTTCTAATTCTTTGTTCAAATTAAAATGTAGTTTAGGTTTGTTTGGTCAAGTTTTGGATGGATTAGGCGAAAATAAAATTTCAGATCAAAAAACTATAAAAGAAAGTAGTTCATTAGTCGAACAAAAAGCTACTGGTATTATTGATAGAGAACCTGTAAGAATACCTTTACGTACAGGTATTAAATCAATAGATAGTTTAGTTCCAATAGGAAGAGGACAGCGTGAATTAATTATTGGAGATAGACAAACAGGTAAAAGTTCAGTTGCGTTGGATGCGATTTTAAATCACGTAAAATTAAATAATAGATATAAATTCAAAAATAAAAAATCTACTTTGGCAGATTTACGTAACATTGTTTGGTTTGTTTATAATGCTATAGGTCAAAAACAGTCTACAGTAAATCAATTTCGTGAAAGTTTAATTAAATATGATGCATTTTGGTTCACGTCTATCGTTGCGTCTACTGCAGCGGAGCCGGCTCCTTTGCAATTTTTGTCTCCATATACCGCATGTACTTTAGGAGAATTTATTCGTGATGTTGTGGGTGGCCATTGTACAATTATTTATGATGATTTATCTAAACACGCTGTGGCGTATCGTCAAATGTCGTTATTGTTAAGAAGACCTCCGGGACGGGAAGCTTTTCCTGGAGATGTGTTTTACGTGCATTCTAGATTATTAGAAAGAGCAGGTTCTTTGACTGTAACAAAAAAACAAGTTCGTGGTACTTTAACAGCATTTCCTATTATTGAAACGCAAGCAGGAGATGTTTCTGCATATATTCCTACTAATGTCATTTCTATTACGGATGGTCAAATATTTTTAGAAACTGAACTTTTTTATAGAGGTATCCGTCCTGCAGTAAATGTAGGGTTGTCTGTAAGTAGGGTTGGTTCAGCAGCGCAGCCTGGAATTATGAAACGCGTTGCGGGTTCTTTGAAAATGGAATTAGCTCAATATCGTGAAATAGAAGGATTTTCTAAATTGGGAGCTTCTTTAGATGAGCAAACTCAAAAAATTTTAAATAGAGGTGAAAATTTAATTGAAATTTTAAAACAAAATTTACATGTGCCTTTAACTACAATAGAACAAGTTCTTAGTATTTATTTGGGTGTTGGTTATAGCGGTGGATGGCTTAATGATGTGTCTAAAGTCAAATCTAAAAAAAATGTTGGTTCAAATTTATATAGTCGTATTCGTGTTAGAACGTCATGGTTAGAGTGGTTCCGTATGTTATCTAGCGATTTTAATATTTTTCAAGTTTCTCCTTTTATCGCTAATCTTTTAAAGTTTTCTGAGACGTTAGGTATTACAGATTTGAATTTATACAATCGTTCTGAAAATTCGTTATTGAACCTTTTCAAAATACACCCGATTGTTTTTTTTGATGATATTATAGTTTCTTTTTTGAAAGAAACGTCAATTATGAATGCGACAACTGCTAATTCAACGTCGTTGTTATCAAATACGGCGTATTTGTATAATTTACGATATACAAAAAATGCGGAAAAATCTGTAAAAGCCAAATCTAAACTTCAAACCAAACGAAAAGTAGGCCGCTCTTCTTTAAAAAAACTGAGTATTAGAAATTTATTAATTCAAGGTTTAAAATTTAAAAAAACCAAAAATAATTTAGCTAAAATTTTGACTGTTTGGGCTAAAGTAAATCTTTTTAAACAAAAATTTAATAAAAACGTGGTTGAAAAAGGAGCTAAAAATGTGTTTCCGTTTTCTAATACGTTATTAAATACTTTTGAAATCTTTTTGAATTTTGCTGTTTCGGGTGCCGACAAACAGTTCGCGAAAAACTCAAATTATTTGCGCATCACGCAAAATAACAAATTTGCTAAAACTTTAAAAATCTAAAAATGTCAATGAATACGCGTTACAGACAAACTTGTAGACCTGGATTTAATAGAAAAAAGCCTGATCCTTTATATGCACAAACTTTTACGTTTATTAAAAAAAAATTAAATCGTTTTGTTTTTTTTATTCGTTGGAGTTTTTCCACAAATCACAAGGATATCGGTACTCTTTATATTATTTTTGCTGCTGTTGCTGGTATTTTAGGAACGCTTTTGTCTATGTTAATTCGGTTCGAATTGGCGTATCCGGGAAATCAAATTTTTTTTGGTAATTATCAGTATTATAATGTTGTAATAACTTCACACGCATTGATTATGATTTTTTTTTTTGTAATGCCAGTTTTAATGGGAGGTTTTGGTAATTGGTTTGTGCCTTTAATGATTGGAGCACCTGATATGGCTTTTCCTCGTATGAACAATCTTTCTTTTTGGTTATTACCTACTTCTTTTTTTTTGTTGATTGTTTCAACTTTTTTAGAAGGTGGTGCTGGTACTGGTTGGACAATTTATCCACCGTTATCTTCTGGTAATTTTCATTCGGGAAATGCTGTTGATGTAGGTATTTTTAGTTTGCACATCGCTGGTGTTTCGTCTTTGTTGGGCGCTATTAATTTTATTACCACGATTATTAATATGCGTGTTCCTGGTATGGACTGGTCGCGACTGCCTTTATTTGTTTGGGCAATTTTTGTTACTGCTATTCTTTTGCTGTTGTCTTTACCTGTCTTGGCGGGTGCGATTACAATGCTATTGACTGATAGAAATTTCAATACGACTTTTTTTGATCCTATAGGTGGTGGTGATCCTATCTTGTACCAACATCTTTTTTGGTTTTTCGGTCATCCTGAAGTTTATATTTTAATTCTGCCTGGGTTCGGTGTCATTAGTCATGTTATTTCTACGTTTTCTCGTAAACAAGTATTCGGTTATTTGGGTATGGTTTATGCAATAATTTCTATTGGTATTTTGGGTTTTTTAGTTTGGGCTCATCATATGTATACTGTTGGTTTAGATGTAGATACGCGTGCGTATTTTACAGCAGCTACAATGATTATTGCCGTTCCTACAGGTATAAAAGTTTTTAGTTGGTTGGCTACTTTATGGGGTGGTAATTTGATAATGAACACTTCTTTGCGTTTTGCGTTAGGTTTTTTAATTTTATTTACTTTGGGAGGGCTTACTGGAATTATTCTTGCAAATGCGGGTTTAGATATAGCTTTACACGATACTTATTATGTCGTGGCGCATTTTCATTATGTTCTGTCAATGGGTGCAGTTTTTGCTTTTTTTGCAGGTTTTTATTATTGGTATGAGCGTATGTTTACTTACAGATTAAATGAAAGATTAGCAATAGTTCACTTTTGGTTAACATTTATTGGTGTTAATTTAACATTCTTCCCGATGCATTTTTTAGGGTTGGCGGGTATGCCTAGAAGAATTCCTGATTATCCGGATGCTTATGCTGGTTTTAATTTAGTCGCCTCATTGGGTTCTTTAGTTACTTTTGTTGGTATTATTCTTTTTTTCTTCATTATAAAACAAAGCTTTTCTGGAAAACCTTTCACAGTCAAAAATTATTTAAGAAGTTGGCTTAGCGCTCTTATGAACATGTATAGACATGGTAAACATATTAACAATCCTAAACCAAGAAAAGTTAAAAGATATGTTCCTAGACCGCAAACTACTGTATTAACACGTGATCAAGCTGAATTTTTGGAGGCTGTGCGCGTAGGGTCTATATTTACAAAAGTTACTCCTGCTGAAATGGCTAAGGATCGCTTTTTCTTTGCGAAGCAGGTGTATATTCGCCTAAAAAATAGAAAAAATAATAATAATAATAAGTAATGTTGCCTGCTAATCGTCAAAGTGTCAGCAGATCTTTTGTAGAATATTGTTGTTATCAAGCCCACAAGTGGGGTATTATTTCTCTTTTTGTTGGTTATATTAATAGTTCGACGTTTATTAAAAGAGGTCGTAAAATGACACATGAAAGTATTTTTGAAGTCGTTTGGACTGTGTTGCCGGGTATTGTGTTAATTCTTTTAGCAATCCCATCTTTAAAATTATTATATTCTTTGGATTTTTTAATTTTTGAGTATGAGCCGGTTATTACTGTTAAAATTATTGGACATCAGTGGTATTGGTCATATGAGTATATGGTGTTTCCTGAAAAAAATTATTTAGATTTTGCGTTAGTGAATTTTGATAGCTATTTAATACCAGAGGATGAAATGAATCCCAATGGTTTACGTTTGTTGGAAGTAGATAATCCTTTAGTTGTACCAGCCAATTCTTACATTAGATTTTTGGTAACATCTGCGGATGTTTTGCATTCTTGGGCTATTCCGTCGTTGGGTATTAAGGTAGATGCCGTTCCAGGTAGATTAAACCAGATGTTTACTTTTATTAAAAGACCTGGCGATTTTTATGGTCAATGTAGTGAAATTTGTGGTGTCAATCATGGGTTTATGCCGATTCGTCTAATTTCTAGTTTTAATTAATAAATGTATTTAGAATCTTCTTTAGTTTACAAATCTTTTTTTGATTGGTTGTACGCATTTCCTTTGGAATGGTGGTCTTGGCGAGAAACGTTCCAAGACAAATATGGTAATGTTTACGATATTGTGCCTGTTGGGTATAATATCAAAAAATTTCCGAAACATTATCATTCTTTTCATATCTTGGGTCCTAGTCCTTGGCCTTTTTGTGTTTCTATTTCTCTTTTAATTTTAGTTTCGGGTCTTTTAGATTTTTTAAATTCTCAATTTTATTGGGTTTTTAGCTTAGTTTTGGGTGTGTCGGAATTGTTACTATGTCTTTGGTGCTGGTGGAGTGATGTTGTTACGGAATCTTTAACCGAGCATACTAAACAAATTAAATATGGTATTGCTGTAGGTATGGTTTTGTTTATTATTTCTGAAGTTATGTTTTTTTTTTCGTTTTTTTGGGCATTTTTTCATGTAAGCTTAGCGCCTGGCATTGAAATAGGGTGCGTTTGGCCGCCGAAAGGTTTAGAAACTTTAGTAATCTCACCTTGGGGCGCACCTTTGTTGAATACTATTGTTTTACTGTCTTCTGGTGTGACCATAACTTGTGCGCACTATGCTTTTTTATCATATTGTTATAAACAAAGAAAATTTGCTAATTTTTTAAATGCTGTGAGTGGATTGTTGGCTTACCATGTGTATTTTACGCAACTTAATAAACCACTTTTCTTAAAAAAAGAAACTTGGTTCGTTTATCGTTTAAACAAATATTATCAAAATTTTAAAACAAAATTTCTTTTTAGTCTTTTTCCAAAAATTTTAATAGATTCCAATTTTAAAAATTGTTTTAACTATTTTTGTTATACGCTAATTTTAGCCATTTTTTTTACTTTTTCTCAAGGCTTAGAATATTTAGAATCTCCTATTAGTATGTCGGATGGTGTTTATGGTTCTACTTTTTTTGTTATGACGGGGTTTCATGGTTTTCATGTGATCGTAGGAACTTTGTTTTTGGCTATTTGTTTTATACGTATTTTGTTGAGACGTTATTCCTATGTACATTTCATAGGTTTAGAATGTGCTATTTGGTATTGGCATTTTGTTGATGTTGTTTGGTTGTTTTTGTTTATTTTTGTTTACTACTGGGGTAATGCTTTTATTCCTTCTGTTAATTTGAAAGCTTTTGGTAAGGATATTGCAGCCGATTTTGCAAGTAATTTTCAATTAGATTTTCAGGACTCTGCTAGTGTTTTAATGGAATCTATCGTAGATTTGCATAATTATATTGTGTTTTATCTTTTGGTTGTTTTGGGTATAGTTTCTTGGATGTTGTTTGCTTTTACTGTTTTAACGCCAGGGTCGCGTTTGAATAGAAAGTATTTTTATCTTTATTTTGTGTTTTACAACATTAAACAGCGCGAACTAATTTCTAGACGTTTATATTTTATGTTTACTGAGCGTAACAAAAGAGCGTTTAATCGTTTTTTTGATTGCGATGGTCTTGAATCTTATAAAGTGAGACCTACGATGGAAGAAATTGTAAATTTTCAGATTAAAAACGATAGGAACGTGCCTTTGGATCATTTAATTGTATATACTAACAAGGAAAAAGAAAGAATCGTTGAGCGGTGGGATCTTGAGCTTTTAGACTTACATAAAAATGGAGGAAAAACCAAAAAGAAAGTTTGGGGAGATCGTACTAATTTTCTTACCAGAAAAAGTCCTCCTTCTATTTTTGACTATGGCGAATAGAAGTAACGTTTTTATTAATGTTATTCTATATTAGTTACTTTGCACTTATAGTAGTTTTGCTTTCTTTAGTTTTATTTTCGAATAGCCAACAAAGGCGTCTTTTGTCAATGATTTTCATTTTGTTAAACTTTGCTTTGTGTTTAGTTTTTTTACATTTTGAATATACTGCTTTTATTATTATTATTATTTATATAGGAGCAATTTCCGTATTGTTTTTGTTTGTCATTATGTTGGTCAATCTGGTAAAAAATCCTAATCAAAAAAAAGATTTTGTTGCCATGTTTTGTTTTTTTGTGTTTTTTTTTGTGTTTTTTTTATACGGCTTGTTTTCTTATTTTCAGTTCAATTCCGAAGTTTTTTTTACTTCTCATGAAGTTGAAATAAATTGTAATTTTAAACTTTTGACTAATCATGTTTATTATGATAATATTTTGTCTGAGGAACTTTCTTCTGTTTTTTTTTCTCAGCATTTTGCACCTTATTATTTGTCTAACGTTGAAATAGAGCAATTAGGTTTTGTTTTGTGGACCAATTTTGGGTGCTTGATAATTTTATCTGCCGTTATTTTAGTAATTTCTATTGTTGGCAGTGTTGCAGTTTTAAAAAGCATGGTTTCATCTAACGTATTAAAAAAGCAAATACTTTCTGTACATGCAAGGCAAAATTTAATAAATTAAAAACATAGGTGCTAAAAGTAGCTGCAAATACTTATCCTATAATTTTTTTTGGTGCTTTAACTAACAAACCACATGCTTTTAAATTCAGAGCCTGGGAATTGGAAACCACCAAAAATTTTAATTTTTTTGACATTTTGGTAGAAGATATTTTAATCGAAACACGCGGTTCTAATATTTTAAGAATATTGCCTTTAAGTTTTGAGTTTCCTGAGTATAACTGGCTTACAGATCGAAGTAGATTTTTTTTTGACTCACTAAAAAATCAAAGAGTTTTGGAACCATTCTTTTTTTACAAACAAAATTTAAAAATACAGTGGAGTCTTGTTTTGTCTTTTATTAATTATACTTTATTAAAAATAAAACAAAACAAAATGTTCTTGTTTTCGTCTAAATTAGTTAAACTGTACATTCAAAATGATAGTAAGTTTAGCTGTGCAGTTTCTCATAATTTTAATACGGACTTAAAAGATTCTCTAGCTTTTATTGATTTGAAACAAAAGTTAGGGGGAGCTTTTGATGTGCAGAACAATTATGTCGAGAATTTGAAACAAGTACCTTTTTTGGTTTCTAGTTTAAAACCTTTTGTCGTGAATGTTTCTAGTTTTTTTTTGTTAGTCAATTTAGATTTAAGGTTTGAAATACCAAAACTAAACTTGTTTTTACGTCAGCAGCAAAAAGCTAAAGTTTTTAAAATTTTTACGGTTGGTGTACGCTGTTTAGGAGTTTCTAGGTTTAATTTTAAAAACTTAGGGCTATCTTTTTCTACGCTTTTGCGTGTAGTTGAGGGCCGTCACTGGTTTAATAATTTAATTTTAAAAAATAAAAACGCAACCTATTTTTGTTTAGGGCAAGGTGCACATAAACATTTAATTCGTGGTAATTTTTCAGAAACGTTTAATGCTTTTGCTAATTTGTTTAATGTGAAAGTTTTGAAATTTTTTGCTGATGTTAATACTTTAAACGTTGCAGTTTTGAATAAAAGAGTAAATTTAGTTTTGTTTAAACAACAGCGTTTGGAACATTTGTTATTAAATGAAACCGCTTTAATTTTCAACATGTCGGTGCTTAATGCTAATTTATCTTTTCACAAAAAAAATATTTTGGCGGTACAATTGTTGTCGTTCAAAGAAAATCTTTCTACATATAAAGAAAATATAAGTATAATTTTACCTGTTGCGACTCTTTTTGAGCGGGAGCAACACACATACGATTTTCTTGGCAAAGTAAAAAAAAACAGCAAAATTTTGGAAGCACCTGCAACGGAAAAAAAAATAAATAAACAAAAAACAGTTTACGACGTTTTTAATGTTTTAAGTGCTCTAATGTCTTTACAAAAAAAAAAGAAAAAATTATTGGATATGTTTTTTAGTAAAGAGCAAAAATTAAAACCGTTTTTAGGTTTTTTAAAAAAAACAAAAGTTTTTGTTTTTTTTTACAAGGCTATAATCTTTGTTAATTTTGTTTGCGATCTTTATAAGCAAGATGAATTTTCTAAAAATTCGTTGGTTTTGAGTATTGCTGGAAATGTTTTTTATAATACAGTTTCTAATTATTAAATGAATTCTTTTTTTATTTTTGTTCTTTTACAACTATATTCTTTTTTAATTTTATTTGTTCCTCTTTTAGTGGTCATGGCTTTCATAACTCTGTTAGAACGTAAAGTTATGGGTATAATGCAACGCCGCAGAGGGCCTAATGTGATTGGTTTTTTTGGTTTGTTGCAACCGTTTGCGGATGGAGTAAAACTTTTACTTAAAGAACCTGTGTTTCCTTATCAAGCAGACATTCTTTTGTTCATTTTTGCTCCACTTCTCACATTTTTTGTAAGCTTGTTGTCTTGGGTAATCATTCCGTTGACAACAGCAGAGCCTGTTTTAGATTTAAATATTGGTGTTATTTTTATTTTGGGTTCGTCTTCTCTAGGTGTTTATGGTATTTTGCTGGCCGGTTGGGCTAGTAATTCAAAATATGCGTTTTTTGGTTCAATACGTTCAGCAGCGCAAATGATTTCTTATGAAGTAGCTATGAGCTTAGCTATATTCCCTGTTATATGTTTAGCGCAAAGTTTTTCCTTAAAAGATATTATTTTGGTCCAAGAAAATTCTGTTTGGTTTTTATTTTCTTTATTTCCGTCTGCTATTTGTTTTTATATTTCAATCCTTGCGGAAACCAACCGATCTCCTTTCGATTTACCAGAAGCAGAAGGAGAATTAGTTGCAGGTTATAATGTGGAATATTCCGCATTTTTTTTTGCTTTTTTTTATTTGGCGGAGTACTTGAATATTTTGCTGCTTTCGACTGTTTTTGTTATTTTATTTTTAGGCGGAGGCTCTTTTTTTATTTTAAAAAGTTCTGTTTTAATTTTCGCATTAAAAATTTTTTTTATAGTTTATACCGTCATTTGGGTTAGAGCGACGTTACCAAGGTATAGGTATGATCAATTGATGTTAGTTGGTTGGAAAATATTATTGCCTTTTACTACAGGGTATGCTCTATTTGTAGCAGGGTTACTTTTTGGGATTTTTAAAATAACAGAAGTTATATTTTAGTATAATAAAAATGAAAAGTATTTTAATTTTTAACACTTTTCAACAAATTTCAACTAATATAACTTCTTTTGAGTTTTTTTTAATTTCAAACTTTGTAATTTTTGGTTCTTTTTTTGGCGTTGTTTGGATGCAAAAAAATCTAGTTGTTATTTTCATGTGTATTGAATTAATTATTGTTGCGTTAGCTTTTAATTTTATTTTAATATCGTTTTTCTATGCTGGCGCCTTTGGTCTAATATTTGGTTATATTCTTTTGATAACAGCAGGAGCGGAGTCAGCTTTGGCTTTATCTATATTGACCTCTTATTTTTTCATCGAGCAGCATATCAATGTCGAGTTTGTCTCTCGTTTAAAAGGTTAATCTATGTCACAGCCTAAAACTTATAAAATATTAAAAAATTTAGTAATAAATTTTGGTCCGCAACATCCAGCTGCTCACGGTGTTTTAAGGTTAATTTTAGAGTTGGACGGCGAAATTGTTTTAAAAGTGGACCCGCATATTGGTTTGCTGCATAGAGGTACAGAAAAGCTGTTGGAGACTAAAAATTATTTACAAGGTCTTCCGTACTTTGATCGGTTTGATTATGTCTCTATGATGACGCAAGAACATGCGTTCTGTTTAGCTATTGAATCTTTGTTAAAAATAAAAATACCAAAACGTGCACAAATAATTCGTGTTATGTTTTCTGAAATAACACGAATTTTAAATCATTTATTAGCAGTAACGACACATGCTTTGGATGTCGGAGCTTTGACGCCTTTTTTATGGGGATTTGAAGAGAGAGAAAAATTGATGGAATTTTATGAACGAGTTTCGGGTGCTAGAATGCATGCTGCTTTTTTCAGACCGGGAGGAGTTTCTTTAGATCTTCCTATGGGGCTTTGTGATGATATTCTTTGGTTCGTAAAACAGTTTGGATTTAGATTAGAAGAATTAGAAACGTTGTTAACTAATAATCGTATATGGAAAGCTAGATTGCAGGATGTTGGTATAATTTCGGCAAAAGAGGCTATGTTACATTCTTTTACAGGTGTTCTTTTACGAGGTTCTGGGGTTTCTTGGGATTTACGCAAAGAAATTATTTATGAAAATTATAACGATTATTTTTTCGATGTGCCTGTTAGTACCAGAGGCGATTGTTATGGTAGATACCTTTTGCGCGTTGAAGAAATGAGACAAAGTCTTGTTATTATTAAACAATGTTTGTCTGATTTAGTTTTAAATAAAGGTCCTATCAAAGCCAATAATGCCAAAATAGTTCCGCCAGCTCGGTCTATGATGAAACACTCAATGGAAGCTTTGATACATCATTACAAACATTATAGTGAGGGAATGCACGTTCCTGTTGGGGCAGCTTATCGTGCCGTAGAATCGCCTAAAGGAGAATTTGGTGTTTTTTTAGTTTCGGATAATACAAACAAACCCTATCGCTGTAAGGTAAGGTCTCCTGGATTTTTTCATTTACAAGGTTTGAATTTGTTAACGTCTGGTTTAGCCTTGGCCGATGTTGTTACTGTAATTGGTACTTTGGATGTTGTTTTTGGCGAAATAGATCGATAAAAAAAATGAGACCTTTACAAAAATCTTCTATTATTTCTTCTATTTATAATCACGGTTTTTTATATCCAACTCCTAGTAGTTTAAGTTATTTTTGGAACTTCGGTTCATTAGCAGGGTTAGCGTTAGGTATACAAATTGTTACCGGAATCGCTTTGACGTTTTGGTATATAGGAAATGTTGATTTGGCTTTTTCGAGTGTTGAATTTTTAATGAGAGAAGTTAATGGCGGTTGGTTAATACGTTATTTGCACTCTAATGGAGCGTCACTTTTTTTTGTAGTTGTTTACTTACATATTGGACGTAGTTTATACTTCGGTTCTTACACATATCCAAGAGAAAAACTTTGGATTTCAGGCGTTATTATTTTCCTTGCAATGATTATAACAGCTTTTTTGGGATATGTTCTTCCTTGGGGACAAATGAGTTACTGGGCGGCAACTGTTATAACTAGTTTGCTTTCTGTGGTTCCTTTAATAGGAGAGCAATTATTATTTTTTGTTTGGGGTGGTATTTCTATAGACCAACCAACATTAACGCGCGTTTATGGTTTACATTATTTGTTACCTTTTGTTTTGGTCGCTTTGGTTGTGTTGCATATTATTTTGTTGCATGAAAATGGTTCTAATAATGGTTCTGGTATGGAAAAATTAGATACAGTTCCTTTTCACCCTTATTATACTTATAAAGATTTACTTGGCTACATTATTACCTTAATAGGTTATTGCTTTATTACTTTTCAATATCCTAATTTACTTTCTCACTCAGACAATTACATTTTAGCTGATCCAGGAGTTACGCCAACACATATTGTTCCTGAGTGGTATTTTTTACCTTTTTATGCTATTTTGAGGTCTGTTCCTAGTAAAGCTGGTGGCGTTTTTCTATTAGCAGGTGCTATCTTAACTTTGTTATTAATTCCTTTTTTTGTTATTCCTATTCAAAGAAGTGGGTTTTTTAGACCTTTTTTTCAGAATGGCCTTATAGCTTTTATTTTTGTTTGGTTTATTTTAGGTTGGTCGGGTGGAAATCCTATTGAAACTCCTTATTATGAAATATGCCAAGCTGCAACTTTTTTGTATTTTTTTTTTTTTTTGGTTTTTTTACCGGTCATTAACTATGCAGAAAATTATGTTTATTTTGAATCTTATAATGCGGAACGTTGTCTTGGCCGTATGTTAGGTAAATTCACAGATTTATCTCTACGCATTAAACATCACAGAAAAGCGTTAATTAATAACAAAAGCTAATGCAACTTTTATGGTTGTTTTTTATTTTATCTAATCTTTTTTATGTTTTTTATTTTGACGAAAATGTTTTTTATTTCATTTTATTTTCTGTTTTATTTTTACCTAACTTTTTTAATGCTAATTTTTATACGGGAAAAGTTTCTCTTTTTCAATACATCCAATATTTACGCACAAATTTAAATCATTTAGTTTCTTTTTTTGAATTAACTAAAACTGCAGTTAAACAACATTTGTTAATTTTGTTTGGCAAATTATCTACTAGTTTTCATTATTACAATACTTTAGGCTTTATTTCTTTGTTTAAATTTATAGCTAAAAGTATCTTGATTTTGTTGGAAAAAAAAAGTTTGAATCAAACTTTAAATGTTATAGATTCTTTTTTTTTGCTTTTTTTAAAAAATACTGTAAATTATTTTAATATTTCCGAAAAAAAAAATACTATTGCAAACATTGATATAAGTTCGAATAAAACAGATATCGTGTCGGGTCAAAATCTTTTAAACATGATAAATTTAAAATATAAAACTGTTGAAAATAAAAATGTGTTTTCTTTAAAAAATTTGGATGAAATTTTTTCTTTTTTAAAAGTTAGTAATAAGAATTAAAATGATTTTTTCTCCTTTAGAACAATTTGAAATTTTTCCAAATAGTTTTTACATTTTTCAATCTTCTCTTGTTACTAAAGATTTTTTTTTGTTTTCCAATCTGGATTTTTCGTTCTTAGTCTCTTTAATAGAACTTTTAAATTTAAAATGGTTTTTGCTTGAAAGCAAATTCGTATTTCCTAATTTTTCTTATTTTTTTTTGGAATCTGTATTTTTGGTTGCGCTGTCTATGTTGGTTAGTATGGTAGGAAAAAACGCGCAAGCTAATCTTGGTATAGTTTTAACTTTATTTTTTTTTATTTTAATTTTGAATGTTTTAGGCTTAATTCCTTTCGGATTTTGTGTAACATCTCAAATTATCGTGACTCAATTTTTAGGTTTTTTTGCTATAGGCGGTTTGACTTTAAAGGGAATTCAAAACTTAGGTTTTAATTTTTTAAACTTGTTTGTTCCGCGTAATGTACCTATTGTTATGTTGCCTTTTCTTTCTGTTATAGAAATTATTTCGTTTATTTCTCGTACATTGAGTTTATCTATTCGTCTTTTTGCAAATATGGTAGCAGGGCATGCTTTGTTGCATATTTTGATGGGAGCTTTACTTTCTATTTTTAGTATCAATTTTGCGTCTGTGTTGCTTTTAATTGTTTTTTTTTTACCTGCGTTATTGATTTTTGCTATAATGCTTTTAGAAATGGGAATTGCTTTTCTTCAGGCATACGTTTTCGTTGTTCTTTTTTTGATTTATTTAAATGACAGTTACAAATCACATTAAAAATAATGCCACAACTTGATTTTTTTATATTTTTTGACGAAGCGTTTACTACGTTTATTTTTTTTTTTTATTTTTATTATGTTTTTTCTTTTTTTTTTATCCCTTTGTTATTTAAAGCAAAATTTTATTTAAATTTTATAAATAAAACTTTGTTTTTGAAAAACTTTTTTAATGCTAGTTTTTCGGTTTCCGGAAATAAAATAATTTCCGAAACCAAATACATTAATAAAAGTTTAAAGTAAAAAACAAACTTACAGCTTGTGTTTAGACCTTTCGTACTTGTAGTTGCAAAACTTTATTATAGTATTGTTAGGAGTCTAGATTTTTTTTCATACGGTTTTTATACGGTAACTGTACATAAAAAAAAAGTTTTCAATTCTTTTTATTTTTACGAACCTTATTGGTACATTGAGTTTATTGTTGGTTTGTTTTTTTTGTGTGGAATTTTTGTTATTTTGTGTTTGTTTTCTGTTTATGTTTTGTCTATTTTCAAGTTGTTTTTTTACGTTTTTATTTTATTTTTTTTGTGGATTTTTGTCGGTTGTATTTTACTTTTTTACAAAAATTTAATAGAAAAACGCAAATTTTTATACCGGTTTTTTATTGTATTATTTTTTTATCTGGAGTCGTTGTTTAATTACCATAAAGGTAAAATTTTTTGTTTTTGTTGTGAATTTATTTTTTGGTATTTTCGTGTTATGAATGTTCATTTTAGTTTTTTATTAAAAGTCAAGTATAGTTATGAACGTATTTGTTTTTATATAGCATGTTCATTGTGTTCTATTGTATGTATTTTTACCTTTGTGCCTTCCTTTACGAGTGCAGGATTTTAAAAACATTGCTTTTTTTTACCATTTTTTTTTATTTGGTTTTATTTTTAGTAACTATGGAAGTTCGTTCTATCTTGTTTAATTTTTATTTTAGTTTTTTGTTCTGCAGTGGCTGTTTTATTTATGCAACCCTGTTGGTGCTACAATTTTGCAATTATTCCAACCAAACTATACCGCAATCTGTTAGTCGTTTATATGGTTTGGATTTGGACGTTTTTAGTTTTCAGTTAGATGGCGTGTCTATTTCTTTAATATGGTTAACTTCTTTTATTTGTTTACTATGTTTATTTTATAATTACAATGCGGTAGGTTTCTCCTATGCTAAATATAATTTTTTATTAATTGTGATCGAATTAGTTTTAATTTGTTGTTTTGTGGTAAAAAATTTATTAAGTTTTTATGTATTGTTTGAAGCTGTTTTGATTCCAATGTTTCTTTTAATTGGTCTGGGTTCTCGTGGACGAAAAATTCATGCAAATTATTATTTTTTTTTTTTTACGTTTGCTAGTTCTATTTTACTACTTTTGGGTGTGGTTTTTATTTATTATCTTACGGGAAGTTTGAATTTTGAAACATTTGAAATTGCAAACGTTTCGTTTTTAAATCGGCAGCTTATTTTTTATGCGTTTTTTTTTGGTTTTGCAGCTAAAATACCACTATTGCCTTTACATATTTGGTTGCCGGAAGCACACGTGGAAGCACCTACAATAGGTTCTGTAATATTAGCTGCTATTCTTTTGAAACTGGGCGCGTATGGTATGTACCGCGTTGTCTTTCCCTTTTGTGATTTTGCATTGTTACAGCATGCAAAACTTGTGGTTATACCTCTTTTAATTTTGTCTACGACGTTACCTGCTTTGGCTGCGACCAGGCAAATTGATCTGAAAAAAATTGTCGCTTATTCTTCTGTGGTTCACATGAGTTTTAGTCTTTTAGGTCTTTTTTCTCAACAAGGTTTTGGTGTTCAAGGATTCCTTTTTTTATTAATAAGCCATGGTTTAATTTCGGCGGCTATGTTTTTTTGCGTTGGTATGCTATATGACAGGTTTCATACGCGAAATGTCGTTTATTATGGAGGTTTAGTTCAATTTATGCCGTTGTTTAGCATATTTTATTTTTTAATTATTTTTAGCAACATGAGCTTTCCGGGAACATGTAATTTTATAGGTGAGTTTGCAGTTCTTTATGCTACTTTCGATTCGTTTGGTGTTATTTCTTTTTTGATAATTATGTTTGGATTGTTTGCCACGGTTCTGTTTTGTTTAATTTTATTGTACAAAGTATTTTTTATCAAGTTTCGAATTTCTTAACTTGTAATTTAAAAGATTTAAATTTTATTGAATTTCTTATTTTAAGTCTCTTGACTTTTTACATTTTACTTTTCGGTATAATGCCAAACCTTCTTTTAAGTTTTTTTATCCTATAATCAAATGCAGTTTATTACGTTTTACTTTTATAATTTAGATCATTCTTTTATTTTACTATCTCTGTTTTTACTTATCAACTTTTTGTTTTTTTTTGTTATTTTAATGAGCGATTTTATGGTTTTTAAACAAGG
>Ga0214501_1000001_pt1 | contig 42200 bp, 43 predicted proteins | sample G5R1MT_14_FD_206150 | JGI IMG/M metagenome (GOLD analysis project Ga0214501, IMG submission 206150) | Metatranscriptome of phyllosphere microbial comminities from switchgrass, GLBRC, Michigan, United States - G5R4_MAIN_12SEP2016_LR1... | ecosystem: Host-associated > Plants > Phyllosphere >... | reverse complement strand
TTTTTTTTTTAAAACTATTAAAACTAAGTCTATATTCAAATTGTTATTAATAGCATAAAATTTATTTAAACCGAAATTTTTAAACAAATTTATAATTTTTGCTAGATTTATAGCTTTAAAACATAATAAAAAACTACATAATGAAAAATTTTTTTTAATTTTTTTAGAAAAATATATTTTGAAATAGGTGTGAAAATGCTCAATGGATTTTTTTACAAATTTATTATCAGATCTCTCTCTAATTTTTCTTATATGAATAGACCTTTTTTTTTTTTTCATTATTTTCTTTGTTTTTGCTTTTTAGTTAATTTTAGCTTCATCCTTCTAAACTTAACTCTTCTTGCAAAAATTATAGACCTAGATATTTTTTTATTGAAAATTATTCTGTTCAAAGACATTATCCCTTTCACTTTATAAACAGTTTCGCTACGCATATATTTTATCTTTATCAAATTTTCGTATAACTTTTGCTTAGAATTACAAAACATGAAAATATTTCTTCTTCTTATATTAAAAAAAAAAGAACTAGGTTGAATATTAAACAAAACCCATTTTCTTTTTCCTACAAACAAGCTATAAATTTTAGTATTTAATGAATATTTTTTCCTAAATCCTAATCCTACCTTCAAAAATATTTTAGAATATGAAAAACCACAATATACAAATAATAAATTTTTATTTAATTTGAAAAAAAAGTTGTTAAAAAAATTAAAAACTAAAAGATTGTAATTAAACATAATAAAAAAAGGATTCAAATTAACAATTAAACTAAATAACAATTTGTAAAAATATTTATTTAAATTTTTGTTTATAAAAAATTTTTTTTTCAAGTAAAAATTATTAAAATAAAATAAAATAAATGAGAAGTTTCTTTTTTTATTTATAATCATTTAGTATATTACTCAAAGCGGTTTACCACCTATAGAGTTTGAAACACATTCAAAATCTAAAAGAATTTTTTTTTTATTAGTTGATAAAGCCATAAAACCGATTAAACCAAAAAAATTATTAAAAGAAAATTTTACAATGTTTTTATATTTTAAATAATATTTCAAAGAAGGTTTAGACAAAGAAAAAAGACCTCTTATCGCCGGTCCAAACATTAAGTATTTTAAATAGATAATTATAAATTTAAAATTTTTTATTATAAAAAATAATATATAACCTAATTTATACATTAAAAAACTCGAGTTTGAGACTAATTTTGAATTTTTTACTACAGTTTTTTTTAATTTAAATCCGGAAGATTGATTTACTCTATTACAAAAATCTGATACTAAATGCATTATTTTTTGTATATGCCCGGCAACAAACCTTTAGAAACTAACTCTCTAAAATTTAATCTATTCAACCTAGATTTAGAAACCATTGATCTAAGTCTACCTGTTAACAAACAAAATTTTCTTATATTATTTTTGTTTATTTTATTACTTTTATAAAAAGAATTTAACATAACTTTTTGTCTTACAGAAGTTTTCAAATTCACATTTTTTTTCATAATTTTATAATTTTTTGAACTTATAAAAATTTTTGATATCAAATAAATTTTTGATCTATAATAATATATATGTTTTTTCATTATATTTTTATTTTTTTGTTTCTATAGTACTTGTACAAAAATAAAACAAATTTCTGCTCATTCATAATTATGATAGATACTAAATTATAAAAATAAACAAAATAATTTGAATATATACTTAAATTTAAAACAAATGAGTTAAAAGTCACATATTTTTTTTCAATAAAATTTTTAGGTTTTTTTATACGATCTTTAATTAAATACTGATAAAAAAATTCTTTATAAAAATTAATATTACCATTCTGTAATACACATGTCTTTTTATATTTTTTTTCTAAAAACTCCTCTAAATATTTAGTTTTTATATCAAATTCTTTAAATAATTTTAAAATAAAATAAGAATTATTTATTAAAATAAAATTTATAAATGAATCAAAATTATTAAAACATTTAGAAGACAAAACTAAAAATTGTTTTTTTTTTGTTTTTTTTTTGTTTCTTACTCTAATAACTATAGTTTTAAACACAGGTAAAGAGAACGTCATTGTTTCTAATTTTTTGAAAACATACAAGAAATCAGAAGATACTTTTTTAAAAAATTTCACAGAACATTTTCTATAAAAATATTTTATATTTACAAACTTAGCAATCTCTTTTTTTTCAACAATAAAAACAAGTTTTTTTTTAACATCAATATTACTAACTATAGAACTGTAATAAAAATTGTTTAAGCTATTTTTCAATTAAAAAGAACCTTCCGACAACATTGATATTCTTATATATTTACTTACTCTAGACTCAAATTGTACCGGACCGTAAACTCTAGAACCTATCGGTAAATCTCACCTACCTATCAAAGCAACACCTCTAGAACTAAATTTTATACTAAAATTTCCTCATCTATTTATAACGTAAGATACCCTAATCAATAAACATTTTCTAACAGTACCTTTATAAACTTTTTTTTTTTCTCGAATAACTTATCTTTCTATTTATTAAAACACTTTTCACAGCAACTAAAACAACATTACCGGGCCTTCCAAGATTAGAATTACTATATATTTTTATACATAAACACCTATGACCGCCAGTATTATCAATTATATTTAAAAATGTACCAACATAAACCATTAAAACAATTTTTTATATATTATAGACTTCAAAGAAAGTTTACCTTTCAAAATTTTTAATAAAAACAAAATAAATAAATTGAATTTGAAAATAAAAACTTTTTTGTTAATCATAAAATTTGAATATTTAGTTATGTATCTAAAATTATAAATATTAAGACCTCTTTTTAAAAAAAAAACTTTAAATTTTAATTCACCCTTACCTTTACCCATTCTAACTGATTTAGGCTTCGAAGTCAATCAATAATCGGGAAAAGTCGATATATTAAATTTAAAATACTTATCTATATATAAACTTCTTAAATTTCTTTGAGAAACAAATTTTAAACTTTTCAAAGATATTATTCTAAGCAATTTGGATTTATAAGATTTTAAACCTATTTTAAAATTTTTTTTAGCGATATTATTTTTATGAAAATTTTTATGGGATTCAAAACCTTTATAAACTAATTTAGAATCAAAAGGCTGATAATATAGAGAATATTTTTTTTTTCTACTTAAAAACAAAGAATAGAGGTGTTTGCCTCTCCTTCTTTTTTTCTTTCTTCTCTTAAAAACTTTGTAATTATTTATCAATTTAAAATTAAAGTATAAACTAAATTTATTACTTATCATAGGCATACCTAATTAAACTTATTTTAAAAGAACAAGAACTATATTTCAAAGCGACTCTCTTATTTGAATAATCAATACATATTATTCTATTTGATCTTGAATAATTACCATTTTTATACCAAGAATACAAAGCTCTATCCTTTCTTGTGAATCTACCAGCAAATATTATAGAATAACCTCCAATAAGCCCTTTTTTAAAGTATTTATTTAAATGAAAAATCGTACCTCTAATAATATCTCTTATTCTGTTTTTTTTTAACAAACGAAGTATAATCGCTTCGGAAAACATATCGGCGGTTTTTATAGATCCTCAAAACTTTCTTATAATCACCACAACATTAATACTTGGTCTATAATCAAAAAACTTTAAAATACTTGCTATAAAAATGCGCTTTGTATTTGTCAATTTTATTCTTGTATAATACCTGAAAAGATTCAAAAAAACAAATTTATAACTTAATTTTTTAAATTTTTTAAATCCTTTAAATTTCAATTTTTTAAAAAACTTTCTAAACTTTCTAAACTTTCTAAACTTTCTAAACCTACCTTTTTTATTAAATTTATTGAACTTATTAAGCTTATTGTACTGGTTAAATTTATTGAAATTGCTGAATTTATTTATTTTATTATTGTTTTTAATTTTATTTAATTTTGATATCTTAGTATTTTTATTATTAAACTTGTTAAATTTATTTAATTTTGATATCTTAGTATTTTTATTAAACTTGTTAAATTTATTAGGCTCTTTAACTTTAATATAAGATTGCGAGCTTTTGTTATAGATAAATAAAGAAGTATTATTATTAAACTTGTTAAATTTATTAAACTTTTTAACTTTAATATAAGATTGTGAGCTTTTTTTATAGATAAATAAACAAGTATTGTTATTTAAAACACCAGTCGTAGGTTTTTTAAGAAAACGTCTTTTTCTATAATAAAATTTTTTCTTCTTTTTAAAAAACTTTTTTCTTAACTTTTTCAACTTCCTAATAAACCTTCTTTCATAATTTTTATAATTCACACTAATTTTTCTTTTAAACTTCAGCAACTTTTTTCTACACATTAATAACTTTTTTTTGTATTTTGACGATTTTCTTCTAGATTTTAAAGTTTTTTTTCTGAACTCTATTAATTTTTTCCTAAATTTTATTAATTTTCTTTTAAATTTACTTTTTTTAAATTTATTTATAGAATTATTATTAAACTTAAGGACGTTTTTTCTAAATTTTAAAACATAATGTCTTTTAATAGATTTTTTTAATTTAAATACACCAAACTTATTAATTAGAGTTTTTTTCTTAGGTAAAAAAAGTTTGTATCACTCTTGTTTTGAAAGTTTACGTTTAAAAAATCTACGGCGTTTACTATAATCTCATCTAAAAATACGACACCATGTACGTCAAGTAAAGATTCTACTACGTCGCGAATGGAACTTTTTTTCTCTAAATAAAAACGTTCTTTTACAAATATCTTTTTTTATAACTATAGGAGGCGCAGGTTTTCATATCAAATTTCTAATATGGCGATACGGTTTTAATCTATGAAAACGCGGTATTACAGTTCTTCTTCATCTTTTGGGTAAAGAATAATAGGAAAAACGCCTATATCTCTTTAATTTTTTAATCTTTACTGCTAATTTTTTAGATACAAATTTTTTATTATACTTAAATCTAGTTGAGGGTTTTATGTAAAAAAAGTTTTTATAAAACCTATAAAGAGTATTTGTATTAACGTTTTTGAAGTTTTTGAAGTTTTTGAAGTTTTGCTTTAAATTGAAAAGACGCGAGTTTAAATAATATTTATTGCTAGACCTACGTAAAAACTTGTATTTTTTTTTTTTAAGTAGTTTTTTGAAAAATTTTCTGTTCTTTCTCATTCTATTAAGCATACGAATCCTTAACCTAAAAAACATTCTTCTTTTAGCAACTTTTCTAGTAAGCTTAGATCTAGATAATGGCCTCTTCAGTTTAATATTTAAAAATACTTTCGGCTTTATTCTTTTAATTAATTTAAATTTAAATTTATGTTTATTTTTATTTTTATTTTTGTCATATGAATATTTAAATAACTTTTTTTTTCTTCCTATATAATTATAATTTAATTTCTTTTTACGAAGATTTAATACTTTAATACTTTTTTTTTTCAAGCGTACTTTATTATAACTTATTTTTTTAGCAAAAATAAAATTAAAAAAATAATTACTGGTCTTAAAATTTAAAATTTGAGAAAAAAGTTTGTGTTTTATTTTAATTTTTTTTACATTTCTAGCCGCAATACTTTTTTTCCTTATTTTTAAACTAAATCTTTTGTATTTTCTTCGCCTATTAGATATTTTTTTTCTCATATATTTACTTTGCTTTAAATCTAAATAAACCACAATTCTGAAATTTACAAATACAACTTTTAAACTGAACACATAGAACAAAGCCCTATTAAATATATTTTTGTTGTAGTTAGTAAAAAAAAGTCTGACAAAATTATATATCATATTTATTTTTAAATCAAAATAGCTCGAGTATTTAATTTTTGATACTGAAATCAAACTAATAGGTATTGTATATTTCAATCTGTAAAGTTTTGGATTAACTAAATGCCCCACCTACTTATTTACAAAAACTAATTTTTTTTTTTTTTTTGATTTCACTGAAACACCTCTTTTTTTTTTTATATCTTCATTTAAAAGTGAAATAGATTGTGTGAATCCACCTTTAGTTTGTATTTGTTTATTATAAGAAAATTGACCTAATTTAAATTTGACACTTTTATAATACTTTGTATTTAATTTCATAAAAACAGGGTCGTTAACTACAAACAATTTACCATTATGTATATGAAATATACAATTTATAAACTTTTTTATGTACATTGATTTTCTTATGTTGTAATACTTATCTATATTGAAATCTCTTACACCGTCTCTATATTTTTTAAATATAATTGGTTGTATAAAATTACCTTTTAACAAAATTTAATTTTTTACCTCAAGGACTCATTGGATTTTTCTTCTTTGATTTTTTACCTTCACCACCACCGTGTGGATGATCAACTGGGTTCATAGCGACGCCTCTAACTTTTGGTCTAAAACCCTTATATGCATAGTAACTAGCCTTCTTATATTTATTTAAATTAAAATCGAAATTAAATACAGATCCAATAACACATGAATTATAATTATTTAGTTTCTTAAATTTTTTAGATTTTAACAAAACTAAACTAAACAATCTGCCTTTATTAGATATTTTGGATCAAGAAGAAGAAGATCTTATCAATTTAGAACCTGATTTTGTAAAAGTTTCTAAATTAGAAATTTTTATACCTTTCTGTATATTTTTTAACAAAGTACTAGCTCCTATCTTTAACTGTATAAAATTACCATTAATTATTTTTGTGTTTAATTTTAAACCGTCTATAGAAAGTATGTATGAAAAACCTTGATTAAAGTATTGTATTAAACTTAAAAGAGATTTTCTATTAGGGTCATACTCGTAACACAATACTAACCACTTTACATGTCAAAAAGCTCTAAAATAATCAATATTTCTCAACTTTTTTTTATTTATAAACCCCCTATTTCTACAAGTTTTTTTACCAGAATAATTTACACCAGATTTTCTGTTTATTGAACCTTTTTTGACGAAAATAAAATTAGAAGTTTTTTTTATAAGTACAAACTTTTTTTTTATATTCAATTTTTTTTTTTTAAATACCTTATAAAATATTTATTTTTATAAAAATTTTTGTAATACTCTCTTTTTAAAGTTATTGAATTTGAGCTGCCCAACCTTATAGATTCCAATTCAGACAAAATTTTTAAAAACAAAGTTTTCTCAGTTCTTAATAGCACAGATTTTTTTATTCAATTAGAAGATATAGAAACTAACTTTTTTAGTTTAAATTTTTTATTTAATAATCACGGTAACCTAATTTTTTCCCCTCTTCTAGCGAAAGGTATTGTACTAAAAACAGGAAGTATATTACTTGTTAACTGGTATAAATAAATATTTATTATCATATTTTTATTAAAAAGTTTAAATTTACTTTTTATATAATTTAAAAACAACAAAAAAAAATTTATCACTCTAACTTTTAAACCATTTTTTATAAACATACTAAACAATTTTTTTATAAAAAAAATATTTTTTTTAAATACAAAATTATTATTCAAAGGCAATGTTTTAGATATATGAATTTTTTTAATAATCTTAACATTTTTGTATTTATAAACATTTTGAATTTTATAAGGGTTTCTTTTTAATTTTCTTTTAGTAAAGGGTTTTATATATTCTTTTCGCATTTTAGCAAAATAATTATTCATATATTTCATGTACCGCTCATGAGGGGTTTTATAAACATCGCGCCAGCTGAAATATTTACTTTTCATTTTGTTTCTATTTCTATAATTAAAAATTATCAATTTTATCTAAAGCATCATTTACAATTCAATAATAATCATCTCATTTTATACCATATTTCGATCTAGCGTGCATTCTGTTGAAACCTTCTCTTCAAGTAAAGTCATATTTACCTTTTATCATATTATATCTTACTCCTGGCAAATCATTAGCTCTACCTCCACAAACCATTACATTAGCGTACTTATTTATAAAACTACTACGGCCTTTTACTTTAGCAGTAACGTCATACTTATTAGACAACCAGACTTTTGCAACTTTTCTTTTTGCTGAATTTGGTTTTTTAGGCGACATTATCCTACACTTTACTATAATACCTTTTTTTTGAGGTGATTTAAATAAAGATCTCAAAGCATTAAGCCTTTTTTTTCTTTTTTTTCCTTTTAATTTTGAAGCTGATTGATGAATAGTAGACATCTTAACTTATTACTGACCGATAAATTAATACTGATTAAAAAAAATAAAAACAAAGATAAATTAGATATTTTTTTTAAAATATGAAAATATGAAAATATGAAAATATCTTCGTACACATTTAAATCGAGAAACTCATCGCATAACATTTTAAAATAATCTAAAGAAAAAAAATTTTTTCTGTATTTTATACAAACTATATCAAAATACATTTGCTCATCTATTAAAAAATCAAAAACATCTTCTTTAATATCTTCAAGGTAGTAATTGAAATACAAAACTAAATACATATTTTTATTTATAGATACGAAATCAACATTTTCAAATTTAAATAGTAAAGAGTTTTTATAATTATTTAACAAAGTTTTTTTGAAATTATTTATTCGTAATAACATATAATTTTTGTATTTTAAATTAGAAATCACTATCTTTTCTTTTTCTTTTTTTCTTCTATACTATTAAATATTTTATAAAACGTAAATTTTTTACCCATCAAATTTTTTATAAAAAGTTTTTTAAATTTTTTTCTCCTTCTGAATCTCTTCATTAAATTGTTTTTAAAACTGTATATTTTTGAATAAAAAGACATAAGCTCGTCAAAAAAATTATGCTCGTCAAAAAAATTATCGAAAAAAGATACCTTCATTAGTATAAAATAAAACACAAAAGACAGATTTACGTTTAATATTTTTTTATTTAATTTAATTAAAAGACTTTTATTTTTTATTCTCAATTTTTTAATGGTAAAAAGTCTTTTTTTTTTTTTTTAAATAAATAATTAAAATATTCTTCAAAATACAAAGTATGCCTATCCTCATCTACAAAAAAATTTATTAAATTTTTATTAAACAACAAAATGTTATTGCTTTTATAATTATAAGTAAATAAACGTTTTATAATTTTTGAATATTCAAGCAATTTAAAATAATAATCGAATTTACATAAAATGGATCTTTCATACTTTGAGTATATGTTATAATTTTTTAGAAAAACACTTTTCAAATTTTTTAAAAAAAAATTTTTATTTCAGCTAGAATATACATAAAAATCAATTTTTTTTTCGCCAAAATAAAAAATTAAAGTTAGCGGCAAATATACTAGAAAATTTATTGTACTTACAACTTTTTCTTCTTTATAATCTATATTTTTAAAATGTAAACTTTTTAAAAATATAGACTTAAAATAATCACTTACAAATTCTAAAATATCTTCTGTATTCTCAAACACACCTATTTGACCAAAAAAAGAATTCAACTTCTGACCTAAAACTATTTCGCCATCTTTGATTACAACGTCAACATAAAGTATATATTTTCTAAATATTAAAGATTTATCGTTTATTATTTCTAAAGTATCAGGCATAAACAATTATTTAAATTATTTTAACTAAAAAATATTTAATTAATAAAATATAAAAAATCAACTATTTTTATAATATGTATTATCGTTTAAAAAAATTTACAACTAATAGTTGTAAATTGTCCGCCATAAGTAATTATTAAAATTATTTTAACTTTTACTACAAAAAATACTTAATTACTAGAATATAAAAAATTAACTCTCTTTATAAAATGTATTATAACTTGAAAAATTTATATTAAAATCGTGGTGGGGGTCCGAAAATGGCGGCGGGGGGGGGGGGTGGACTCAACGGGAATCGAACCCGTGACTTTTTTTTATGAGAAAAAAATTATAACCTCTTAACTATAAGAAAACACCTGAATAAACTTGGTAAAAAAAATTTAATATTAAAATGACAATCGAATTTGCAATAAAATTACGTTTAAAAACATACGACGCTCAAAAATACTCTTTTAATTCTTTAATTTTTTTCAAATATACCATTTCCCAAAATAAAATAAATCTGGTTATCCGTTTAAATTTAACTACTAGGCCTGTTTTAATTTTACAACCCAATCATCATTGATTTACATAGCAATTTCCTTTCGTATTACGGCTAAAATATTTGAATAAATATACAATGACAGATAGGGACCGAACTGTTTCACAACGTTCTAAACCCAACTCACGTACCACTTTAATGGGCGAACAGCCCAACCCTTAGAAACCTTTTCGTATCTAGGATGTGATGAGTCGACATCGAGGTGCCAAACAAATTTATAGATGTGAGCTCTCAAAATTTATAAGCCTGTTATCCCTAGCGTATCTTTTATCCGTTAATCAATAATTATTCCACACTAAATTATTGGATCATATAACCAACGTAAATTTCTGTCAAATTTGTTTTTTCAACAGTCAAGCATATTTTTGTTATTATACATATAAGCATACCTTTTTTGTGCTATTAAAATGCCTTTGTACACCTTCGTTACTTTTTAGAAGGCAGCCGCCCCAGCTAAACTAACAATTTTGAACTTTTTCAAATTAGTTTTTAAATATTTCTAAATATTTTTTTTCAATTAATCTTAAATTTAATAGATTTAAAATAATAAACTATAAATAAAAAAACTTTTAAACAATAAAAAATTATAGTAAAGATGCATAGGGTCTTTCCGTCCCGTCAATGATATACCGTATCTTCACGGCAATTCCAATTTCATAGAGCCAACATTGGAGACAGTAGGGGAATCGTTACACCATTCATGCGGGTCGAAACTTACTCGACAAGGAATTTCGCTACCTTAGGACCATTATAGTTAAAGCCGCCGTTTACTGCTATTTTAAATAAACACTTAAATGTTTATAATTATTTTACAGCACCGGGCAGGTGTCAGACCTTATACAACATTAAAAAATTTAGCAAAGTCCTGTGTTTTTATTAAACAGTCGTTCCCCCCTATTCTGTTACATCTTAATAAAATTAAGACACTCTTTATCCTGAAGTTACAGAGTTAATATGCCGAGTTCCTTCAATATTGTTATCTCTTCACCTTAATATTCTCTATTTATTAACCTGTGTCGGTTTTAATACGGTTAAACGTAAAAAATATTTCTAGAAAATTTTAAATACTTAATAGTAACAATTCAACTATAAAAAATATATAAATTTTGTCAAATTTACAAGATACAAATACAAATGTAATCTCATCATTGTCTGTTTACACATTAAACTTAGAGGCCGCATCTTTGTTGTTTTCTTATAATGTTTCGTGCAACAAATCTTTATAATTTTCGGTGCAAACGGTTTTACGTTTAATTCACTACTAATGTCAGCATTATTACTTTTAATTTAATTTATTTACATAAATTTATATATATAAAATACTCTGCTAACTAATAAAAACTAATAAAGTTTTGGTATTTATTTTAAAACTTTAATATCTATAATTTTTCTAATTTAATTTTAAAGTAAGCAGTCACGCTTTTAATATCAAATAGCTGCCTTAAAGCTAATTGCCTTATAATAAAATTAGAAAAAATCAATAAAAATTACTAAATAAATTTTTGTACCTTAACTATTATTAAGGGCTGTTTCCCAATCGACAATAAATCTTTGCACCTACTGTCTTCCTGCTAAATAAAATTTTGTCGAATTTTTAGTTTCATGAAAATTTAAAAAAAAAAATAATTTTAAAATTATCAATAGAGCTTTATCTCGATAAAAAAAAAATAACGAATTACCTAAATAACTTTCGCAGAGAACCAGCTATGTCTAATTTCGATTGGCATTTCACCCCTATTTGCATGTCTACTCAATACATTGCAACGTACACGAGTTCAATCCTTCAATAATTTTTTTCAAATTATTTTCAATTTGCAAACAAATAGATCAATTAGTTTCGGGTCTAATTACAATAACTTTTATGTTTTAACATCGCTTTCACTTAAATTTATTTTGCTTCTGTAATTAACTTGCTGACCCATTATACAAAAGGTACGTTTAATAATTTAAACTGCTAATTAATTTACTATTTCAACCAAATAATATTTTTTTTTTATTTTCCCTCAAGGTACTTTCCTCTATAAGTAAACAATCTTATTTAAACAAAAAAGTGGACTTTTTATTTCATATAATTTTATCATAAATTATGTTACTTAATTGATTATTATAAAATTATATACAGGACTTTTACCTTCTTTGGTAATTCATATTATATGAATTTAATTTTATTTAAATAATTTGTTTAATATAGTTTCGCTCACCACTACTTCTACAATCGCAAATTGCATTTTTTTTTACAGAATACTAAGATGTTTCAGTTTTTCTGATTTATTTTAATATTAATTAAAACTTTGAAAGAAATACATTTTCCTTTGTTTTAAATTTTTCTATATGCATATTTTATATTTTATCTTTAAACTGTCTCGTAATCATCCGTAATAAATCTTAAAATAAATTGTTATGAAATAAATTTAACACGTTAATCTAAGCATAATCAAAATTTTCTTTCTTTCCAGCAACAGGTTCCCCTACCACTACCTTGTTACGACTTCGCCCCAGTAACAGAGTATATTGTCACAAATTTTTAAATTTTAGATTAAATAAAAATATAAAATTTTATATAACTTTTCTTTAAAATTTAAACTACTTTATTTAAAATATAAACCACTCCCATGGCGTGACGGGCGGTCTGTACAAAGATCGGGTTATTATTCACCGTAACTTACTTATTCACGATTACTAGCGATTACAACTTCATTCTTCCAAATTTCAGAAATAAATCCGTACTTAATTAATGTTTAAAGTTTCGCTTTACATTGCTGTATAGCCACCTATTGTTATTAACTTTGTAGTGCGTGTGTAGCCCAATATACTTGGCACATACAACTTGACGTGTTCCCCTTTTTAAATAGTTTTTATACAATCAACTCTAATTATACCAAAAAATTAGACGAGGATTACGCCCGTTATTGCAGTTAAGCTAAATACTCAATCAGCACGGGCTTAGGACAGCCATGCAAGCCTGGAGCAGCATAAATAAACCACTAATTTTAAATTAAAATTGTATGCCGCCTTCCGCCATTGGTAAGATTTTCCGTTTTATCGAATTAAACCACACACTCCACCGCTTTTACGATCTTCCGCCAACTACTTTGAGTTTTAGCCTTGCGACCGTAGTACTCAGGCGGGATACTTGCGCGTTAACTTAATCCCAAATAAAAATTCAAAATTAGTATCCATAGGTCAGGGCGTGGACTACTGGGGTCTCTAATCCCATTCGATACCCACGCTTTTGCGCCTAAAAGTCAGTTACAAATAGAAAGCTGCATTCGCCGTTGGTACACCTTTAAACATTATTAGATTTCACCCTTACGTTTAAAAATATGCTTTCTTCCACATAACTCTAGTTTAACGATTTTTAAAAAAGTTTTAGTTATAAAACCAAAAATTTGGATTTAAATCTATCAAACCTTCTGCGCGCGCTTTACGCCCAGTCAATACAAAAAACACCTGCCCCCCCCGTATCACCGCGACTGCTGGCACGAAGTTAGTCGGGGCTTCTCATTAAGCTCTACTTTATTTTTCAACTTCGCACATTATTCCAAAATGAAACAAAAATTGCGTTTTAAATTTTAGAACCTCCGCTAAAATAAAACCCCCGGTTTAAATCATTATTTTAAGCCAGTCAATAAGCTTTACAAATCAAATTTTCTACAAGTTTAAAAACTTGTGATTCCCTCACTTACGCGATATACTAGGGTCAAACTTTCGTTCATTGCCCAAAATTCCTCACTGCAGCATCCCGCAGGAAAACGGGTTATATATTAACCCCGTTGTGACTAAGCATTCTCCCGAACTAGTTAGAAGTCGTAGGCTTAATAGTTTATTAAACTATTAACAACCTGATTTCATCTTGGCCGTTCAGCAACAATATAAATTTTTATAAGCTAATGCTTATTTATTGAATTAATTAAATTCAATTGCTGTTTAAGTTCCAAAACCGTTTACACCTTTTTACCGCCTTCCAAAAATAATGTTTTATTTTTGATTTGATATGCATGTGTCTGCCATGGCTATCGCCAGCATTCCTTCAGAGCCAGAAATAAACTCATGTTATATTTAAAAACAAATAAAAATTTGTATTTTAGTTTTAACTTTAAAAACGAAGTCGGCTGGAATTGAACCAACATCCTCGGTTTTGAAGACCAAAATTCTACCGTTAAACTACAACATTAGTGGGGAGACCTGGATTCGAACCAAGAACTTAAGGGTATGAACCTTACGAGTTACCTATTACTACAATCATCTCCTAACTTGCAGCGGCGGGACTTGAACCCACATTTTTGGAGTCAAAATCCAAGGTCCTACCAATTGAACGACGCTTTGGATGTGCAGGGACTCGAACCCTGAACCCCCAGTTTAAAAGACTGGTGCTCTACCAATTGAGCTACACATTGGGCAGAGTTGGAATTGCACCAACGACCCTCAGTTTTTCAGACTGATACTCTACTATCTGAGCTATCCGCCACTCTTCCCGCCGCGGGACTTGAACCCGCAAAAAGTGAATTTTAAGTTCACCGTGTCTACCAATTCCACCAGGCGTAATGACTTCTGCGAGAATCGAACCCGCGCTTTTAGAATGAAAATCTAAAGTTCTACCACTAAACTAAGAACTGGTAGGGGAGGGATTCGAACCCTCGAAGTATAAATTACAACGAGTTTACAGCTCGCCCCCTTTAGCCGCTTGGATACCCTAAACAAGTCAGAGATGCTCGGAGTCAAACCGAGACCTTGTATTTGCAAAATACAAATTCTATCATTAAACTACATCATTCTGGCAGAGATGAGAATTGAACTCATTCCTTCAGTGCCACAAACTAAAATTCTACCATTAAACTACTCTTTTGTTATAATTTATTAAATTCTAATTGATTAGCGTAAATTATTTAAAACATTTCTTTAATTTTAAAATTATAATAAAAAGAAAAATTTTAATTTTTGTGAAAAGTAAATGATACTACTATAAATTTTGCTAGCGTTAAAATTTTGACTTTTAATAGCTTGATTTGTTTCTCTATTTTTATTATCTTGAATATTGTTTTTGTATAAAATTTTTGTATAGTTCATTTAGTTTTTCAAGCATATCAATATCATTTCATATTTGAACAACGAAAGAATTAAGCTCGTCCACTTCTACATATTCTTGCAAATCAATTTTAAGTACGGTAAGAGATGTCGATATTTGACTAATATGCTCATAAATAATATAATCACTAGGGTATTGATAGCCATAAATTCTAAAATTGTTTATTTCTCAATTCTCATAAATATGTGTATATTGGATCTCAAAATTTTTTACTAATGTAACTATTCTTTCAAATCTTTTTTGCAATTCTGAAAAATTTTTACGTGTTTCAGGATTTTTAGAATTAATACGTATAAAATAATCAAGAAAAACCATTGTATCATATGCTTCATCAAGTGCTTCACCAATTTTTGTATGTATTTCTTTACAAACGTCAAATTGTAGCTTTAAAAAATCTGCTTTATAGACTACAAATTGATGCTGATTATTTATCATACATGCATTTGTGTTAAACTTTAATTTACTATTATGACTTCTAAGCGTTTTTTCAATTTCAAATTCATAACAATAGATTAACTTTACAGATTCTTTTAAAAAAAATTTAAAATATTTTATAAAATTTTTTATATATACTAAAAACATCAAATTGAAGCTTTAAAAAAAAAAAATATAAAAAACTAATTTAGTAATTTGTTTTTTAATACGTTTCTAATTTATGTATAAAGTATTAAAACAGACATAACTAAGGCAAACAAACCTACAGCTTCAGATAAAGCAAAACCTAATAAAGCGTAATTAAATAACTCGTCCTTCAATTTAGGATTTATAGCATAGGCTTTTATTAAACCAGCAAAAACTATTCCAATACCAATACCAGATCCTAAAAGGCCTATACAGGCAGAACCTGCGCCTATAGCTTTTAAACCTTTCAACAATAAAACAAAATTTTTATCCATAATTTTTTTTCTTTAGTTTAAATAACGCAATAAAATAAACCCCTAGCCATTTTTAGGTGCTAGAGTATTAAAAATTATTTTTCCAATTTACCACTATTAAATAAGTATTGTCAATTGTCTACCGTATCTAACATATCATTTAATTTTTTGGCTGCATTGGCAAAATTTTTTTGACTTATTATATATTTAAAAAAAAAATCTATAGTACGTTGTATATAGTAAACATATAGTTTATAAACATTTGGGAAAAAAAATTTAAAATATTTATTAAACTTTGAATTTACATATTTTAATCCTCATACTAAAGCTTTTAATGTGAATAACATGTGAGGTAAATACAAACCTTTTACTCTTATAACTCAAAAATTAAATGAGTGTATATATAAAGAGGAGTAAAAAAACATAAAATATATAAATGTGAATAAACCCCCAAAAAATAAATAAGGTTTTTCTACAGGTTGCATACCAATATAGCTTAATCCAACAAAATTAGCAGCAAATATTCAAAATAAATAACGCATCAGTAAAGGGTTTGTTCTTTTTGTTACTAAAGCAAAAAATTTTACACTTCATACTTCAAAACCTTCACATTTAGCTCTATGTCACATTTTAGCATTATAAAAGCTCTTAACGTGAAACGGAAATGCTAGTAATATAGTTATACTACAAATTAAAACTAAAATTCCTCCAAGTTTTGTTGGTATTGATCTCAACATTGCATAAAAAGCTAAGAAATATCATTCAGGTATAATATGCTCGGGAGTAACCATTGCATTTGCAGGTATGTAATTATCTGCGTGACTTAAATAATTTGGGGTTGTTGCTATTATAAAAATGTACAAAGATATGACAGAAACAACTACTACGGCATCTTTTCAAGTATAATAAGGATGAAATTTCATTTTATCTTCTATTTCAAATATTTGAGTTCCATTTGATGATCCTATACTATGTAAATAATAAAAGTGGGCTATCATAATTATCAATATAACAAATGGGAGTATAAAGTGTACTGTATAAAACCTGTTTAAAGTTTGAGTAGTAACTCCATAAGAACCTCATATAACTTTTACAAACTCTTCACCAACGAACGGAAAAGCACTTGCTAAATTAGTAATTACTGTACAAGCTCAAAAACTCATCTGTCCTCAAGGTAAAACATACCCTGTAAAAGCAGTTATAATCATTAATAAAAGAATAACTACACCGGTATTTCATATTGCTATTTTAGGATGTACGTAAGAAAAATAAAATAAACTTCTAAAAAAGTGTAGATATACGAAAAAAAAAAAACAAAGAAGCGCCATTAGAGTGAACGTATCTAAAAAATCAACCAAAATAAGTATCTCTCATTATATATTCTACAAAAATGAAAGCAAACTCTTCATTTGGCACATAATACATTGATAGACCTATACCACTAACAATTTGGATCAATAAAAACACAAAGGATAGAACACCAAAATTTCACACATTTGTCAAATTAGCTGGTGTTGGATAATTAAAAAAAAAATTATATAAATATATGTAGTTTTTGTAAAGCATTAGTTTTATTTAATGTTTTTTTAAAAAAATATCTTGCATATAAATTATACTAAGTATTAAATAAATATAAGCTTGTACAAAAGAAACGAAAATTTCCATTGTTAGAACGAATAAAACCATAAAAAAAATAAATACAGACAATCAAAAAAATAATTTATAAGCGTACAAAAAAGCACTAAAAAATATATGTATTAATATATGACCTGATAATATATTTGCGAATAATCTTATACCTAAACTAAATGGCCTAACGAAATAAGAAGTTAACTCTATTAAAAACAATACTATTGCTAAAACGAAATTTAAATTAGATATAACAAACTGTTTGTAAAACTTTTCGTTATTTATTATTAATGAAGTTATTAAATAATTAAAAAAAAGTGTAAAACTTAAAAATAAAGTTATAACTGCATGTGAAGTTATAGAGAGCTCTAGCAAAAAAAAACCAGCTAAGTTCATAAAAACTATTAAAATAAATACAGAGGAAACAAAATTAAAAAATCTCTCAAGTCTAATAGACAATATTAAATTTTTAAATAAATTGAATAACAAAAAATAAACTTTATTTATAAAAAAAAATAAATGTTTATTTGTAAAAAAACTATTAGAGCTCTGTAAAACTAAACTTATAAAAACAACAACAAACATGAAATATAACAATATATCTAAATTTAAATTATTAAAAAAAAACGTGCTGTTGTTTACAACAGAAAAAGACTCTAGAGGGGATCAAAGTTTATCTGTTGAAATAAAATAAAAATTCAACTTTTAAATTAAAAAACTATTTAATTTTTTAAATGCATTTTCACTTTCTAGCTTAAAAAAAATAACATTCAAACAGTAAAACAAATTAAACTGAGTATTATTTTTGTTTATAACTTTAAAAAAATTAACAATTTTTAATGCAGAATTAAAAACAACGGACATAGTTAATAAATACACAAAAAATAATATAGAAAAAATCATGATTAAACTTTTATTTGAATTAATATCGAATTGAGGCATTTTACTAATTTATAACCAAAAATTATATAAAATCAAAGCTATTTATTTGTCTGTTTCGTTAAAAGAAAGTAAAAAACTAACTGTAACCTTCTAAACTTTTGTTTAAACATAAATTTTTATTTTACATATATCTGTCTTGTGGTCTTTTTTCAAATTGTTCAGGCTTAAGATAAGCATTTATTATAAATTTTCTATATAACGCCATGATCTCTTTATACATACTTACTTTATTAATAAACTTTAAAGACAAGTCACTTTGTTTTTGTAATTCTTCAAATTTAGACAGAGACTTTGCTATAGGGATAAGATGATTTTCTATAACATCCTCAAACTCAATTACATAACGAGCTTTATAACGCCTATTACATATAGCTTTAGATCGATCAGCACGCGAGTTAGCATCTTCGTAGTCAATCACAAATTTTTTTACCTCTATATTTAACTTTGAAAATTCTTTTTTTAATTCGGGAGAAAGTTTAGAATTATTTTTTATAAATAAAATTATTTCATCAAGATTTTTATGAATATCTACACAAATCCTATAATGTAAATCTACATAATGTCTTCTACGAGTTTCAACTTGCTCATACGTATAATTCCCTGCTTGCTCATTTCTTTCATACTCGGGTGTACTATCATCAAACCATACTCCTGGCTGGAATTCTACTCAAAATACACTTGGCCTTACAATTTTCCCCTTTGACGCAAACTCCAAATCACTTTTATATTTGTGAAGTATTGCTTTTATGCCATAGTCGCAGTGGGTTAGTGTAAGGTTAAGATCATACAGATTATAGTTAATAAGAAACGAATATATACTATAAGTTGATACATCATTATACATGTTTTATATAATTAAATAAAATATAAAATTTACAAAAAATGAAGCACAACCAGCTGGTATGTGACTTTTTCAACAAGACCTCATTAATTGATCATACCTATACCTTGGTATTAAAGCCCTCATTCAAATTGTTAAAAAAACCGAAATTATAGTTTTTATAGATTCACTGAACAAATCTAAATCATAAGTTGAATTTGGATCTAAAAAAAGTTGAGAAAAAAGAATAGAAGTATACACGGCGGAAGCATATTCTGATAAAAAAAACATAGCAAATCTTATTGAACTATACTCAACATTATATCCAGAAACAAGCTCCGCTTCTGCTTCTGGTAAATCATAAGGATGCCTGTTTAGTTCAGCTAAAAAAGATATTGCAAAACTTATGCAAATACTGATACCAAACTTTATAAAAGCCCCTAATATACTTTGATCTTTAACTATCAATTCTAAATCTAAAGTTCTACTATGAAAAAAATAATTTGAAAATAAAAAAATAACAACTATATCATATGATATTAATTGACAGACTGTTCTAATCCCTCCTAAAAAACTATATTTAGAATTAGAAGATCATCCAGCTACAAGAATAGCATATACATGTAGCAAAGATACTAAAATAATAAATAAAAGAGAAAATTGTGTACTTACTATTGTGAATTCTCCGTTGTAAGGTAAAGCTGTTCAAAAAAAACAAGCGAAAAAAAAAGATAAAGTTGCAGAATGCCTAAAAACTTTATCCTTCACATGATGAGGCTCAATAAATTCTTTTAGTATCATTTTAAAAGCATCTGTTATAGGTTGTAGTAAACCTCCGTAACCTACTCTAGCAGGACCATGTCTATTTTGTATAGTAGCCATTAGCTTTCTTTCGTCCAAAGTTAAAATAGCAGATATTGAAACTACTATTAATCAAACTATTACAAAACATACAAAATACATAACTATAAAATGACTGTATACAGCGCTTAAAAAACCTTCATATCAAAATATTAATATGGTTTCTTCCATAAAATCGTCAACATAAGGCCTTATAGTATTTCAGGAATATGCTCTAGTGGGCAATCATCATCTGTATTTATGACCAAAGACTCTTTCATATTCTTTTTCTGTTTCTTCATAAGTCATTACATGTTCGCCAGGCTTAAACTGACGCAATGGCTTTACTCTTCTTTCAAATTTTATTTTGTCTTTATTCGTAAAATTTTGTTTTAATAGCTTTAATTACATATTTCGGTGTACTAAATCTAACGTTATCCTTAAAAAAACTAAATCAAAAATAATTAGTAAAAAAAGAATTTATAATTAACTGTATAAAAAAAAGAGTTATGAAGAAAGTAAATATAGAACTATAAGAAGCTATACTGTTTCAGTATTGAAATACATCTGGAAAATCGGGAATTCTCCTTGGCATGCCGTTTAAGCCTAAAAAATGCATTGGAAAGAAAGTTAAGTTTACTCCTATTATTGTACCTCAAAAATGTATTTTAGACTTATTTTCTATATAATTCAAACCTATAACTTTTCAAAATCAAAAATAAAAAGCTGCAAAAAAACCAAACACGGCTCCCATTGACAAAACATAATGAAAATGTGCAATAACATAATAAGTATCATGCATAACTACATCTATTGCTGCGTTTGATAATATTATTCCAGTTAAACCTCCTATTGTGAACAAAATTATAAAACCTATGGAAAACAAAAATGGAGTTTTATAATTTATTATACCACCTCAAATTGTTCCAAGTCAACTAAAAACTTTTATACCTGTAGGTACGGCAATGCCCATAGTTGCTCCCATGAAATAACCTCTAGAATCCACGTCCAAACCTACAGTATACATATGATGTCCTCAAACAATAAATCCAAGTATACCAATCAACATTATAGCTCCTACCATACCTCTATATCCGAATATTTTTTTATTTGCAAAAACAGATAAAACATGACTAACCACACCAAAAGCAGGTAATATCAATATATATACCTCAGGGTGTCCAAAAAATCAAAATAAATGCTGATAAAGAACTGGGTCGCCGCCGCCATTAGAATCGAAAAAAGAACTGTTAAAATGCCTGTCTGAAAGTAATAAAGTCAATGCAACAGCTAAGACAGGTAAGGAAGCAACAAGTAAAAATGAAGTTATAAGTGTAGCTCATATAAAAAGAGGCATTTTCATAAAACTCATCATTTTTGTTCTCATGTTATATATAGTAAGAATATAGTTTATTGAGCCACCTATAGAAGAAATACCTGCTATATGCAGTGCAAAAATTGACAAATCTACTGATAATCCTGGATGATATAATATATCGCTTAACGGTGGATACATTGTTCATCCTGTACCACTACCTAAATCACAAATGGAAGAAGCACATATAAAAAAAAGAGAGGGTATTAATAATCAAAAACTTAAATTATTTATTCTAGCAAAAGCCATATCATTTGCTCCTATCATTATCGGTATAAATCAATTTCCAAAACCACCTATCATCATGGGCATAATAAAATAAAAAATCATTAAAATGGCATGACTGGTAACGACGGAATTATACACTTGATTATTAAAATTTAATATAGAAAAATCAGGTGCAGATAATTCTAATCTGATTATTATAGAATAAGTTAGACCCATAATACCAGAAACCGCACCAAATAAAAAATATAAAGTTCCAATAAATCTGTGGTTTGTGCTCATAAATCATCTAATAATATATTGATTTTTTAATAGATTAGTTTTTAATTTGTTATAATACAACATGCTATAGTTTTTCATAAAAAAATATACTTAACACATTTTTCGATTTATATTTGTATTAAAAATAGCATTACTCTAAATAATCAACATCAAATCCTTATGTAGTAATAAATTTATCATACTTTCTAACTTATCTTTATGTAAAGTTATGTTTAGATAAATTACAGGATCTAAGAAACAAAAGCTGATGAATAATTTTTTAGCTGATGATAAGCATTTTGCTTTTTGCAGTTTTTTAAATTATGTACTATATTAACAGAAGCTAACAAAGCTGCCAATAATAAAATTCCTATTATAACTACTAAATTAGAATTGAATAAAAATAATTCTGTAGATATTATAAACAAATCGCTATTTAAGTTTAAAATTAAAAATCAATCAAGTTTATAAGAACTTTCTCTAAAGTTTATTAATTTAAAATTAAAAAAATAAAAAAAAATAAGAAATTCTACTAAAATTAAAGTTACAATTAAATATAATAAAAATTTATTATCTATATGTTTATAATAAATAATCTTTAAATTTAAAAGCATTAGAGTAAATAAAAGCAATATAGATACAGCTCCTACGTATATTAATATAAATAACAAACTTAAAAATATGAAATTATTCAATAAAAATAAAAAACCAGCTATAATATAATTTAATATTAAAAATAGTAAACTATATACTGGATTTTTTGAGAAAAAACTAACTATAGTGCTTAATATAATTATATTTAAAAATAAAAATAAAAATAACTCTGAAATATAAACATTTGTAACTAAAATTTTATAAATTAAAATAATCATGATATTTTATTAATGTTAATTAAATTTACGAAACTACTATTAATGTTTTGTTTAATTACCTTGTTTAATTTGAATTTTAGTAATGACATTTCACAATTTTTATAAAAATTATTAAAATACTTAACAAATTTTTTTTTTACACAAAATTCTTTTATAAATATTAAATTATTATAAAAAGAATATAACCATTTCTTGCTAACAAAATTTAATTTAACCTTGCTCAAACTCAAGTTTTTAAAAAAGCTTAATTTTTTAAAAAATAAATTTAAAAAGCTTCAGTCATTTTTAAGAGATTTATGATCAGATTTATAAGATAAAAACGTAAAATCATTAAAAACTCCAAATATATTAATAAACATACTGCTTTGCTCAAAATTAAATTTTTTTGGTATAAAAAATTTTTGATATTTTATATTTAAAAAATTTTGATTTAAATAAAAACAAATTGATTTTTTAAAACTATTTTTATTGTAAAACATACTAGAATTATTAAAATTTACCGCGAAACTTTTAATAAAAGCATTTAAAAAATTGTTTTTACAATATCCCAACTCTGAAAAATTTATACTAAGAGAATTTGCGACAATATTATATTTATATTTATTACTTGAAAAAAAATTTAAAAAAGCACTTCGTTTATCATTATAAAACATAATAAAATTAGACTTAAAATTATTTTTTTTAAAAAAATTGAGAAAAAATTTGAAAGAGTTACCAATAAATTTATAAAAATAGTTCAAGTTTAAGCTAGAACCAAAAATAAATACGTTTATGTAATCAAAAATCATTTTTTCTCTAACTTTATAATTTAAAATAGGATTGACAAATCTAAAATTTATAAAATATATATAAATACTTTCTACCTTCAAAAAATCAATATCTTTGTTTTTGAATAAATAACACGCTCTATTAACATTATTTTTTGTAAAATTGTATTTATTACTGAATGCTAAACTAAAATTATCAAGAAAAAAATTATAATACGAAATTATATATAAATCAGTTCTATATTTATCAAAAACAACATTTTTCAAAAAAAACATTTTTTTATCATCAAAAAAACCGGTTAATCTAAAAAATAAATTTTTAAAAATTACAGAAAAATTTATTCATGAATAGTTTACAAATTTATTTAAGCTTTTAATTTTAGGTAAATAAAATCTATTTTTAAAAAAAAAATTATATGAAAATCTAGCATCGTCTGATATTCATTCCTCATTAATGTCAGAGTTAGTAGTAGGTAATATTCTTTGAACACGTAAGCCTCTAAAATCTATCCTTATATTTGGATGTATAACATCTTCAGTATCTACATATCTTAAATCTATTAATTCTCATATTCTAAAATCGTAGCTTATAATTTTAGAAGTTAAAGCACCTACCGGACACAAATCCATAACATTTGAACTTATTTCAGAATTAAAAAACAATTTATTATAATTAGATATGTTAGAATTTTCTCCTCTTCCTAAAAGAGAAAAAGAATAGTCTCCTATTATTTGTTGAGCGAATCTGGAACATCTAGAACAATTTATACATTTCTTTAAACTCAATTTTATAACTAAACTTATGTTTTTGCTTTTAACAGATTTCTTAAAACTTTCATAAAACCTAGAATTTAAAGAACCTAAAACCGTGTATTGATCTTGTAAATCGCATTCTCCACCTTGATCGCAAATAGGACAGTCTATAGGGTGATTTATAAGTATAAACTCTAATATATTTTCTCTAGCTTTAAATGTCAAAAGCGTATTAGTATAAACTACTTGATTATTTAAAATATTAGTAGCACATGATATTACGGGTTTGCTTATATTTTTAACCTCTACAAAACACATTCTACAGTTACCAGAAACAGATAATTTAGAATGGAAGCAAAATCTAGGCATGTATCAACCTTTTTGCAGTAAAGCTTGATAAAGTGTTATAACAAAATTATATAAATAATCATAGTTATTTATATTTATTTTTATAATAAATTTTTCATTTTTAACATATAAATTTGCGTATGCTTTGTTATCTATCAACCTCTCCAAAAACTAAATCTAAAGTACCTATTATAGTTACTAAATCAGCTAGCATAGTATTTCTAACCATATAATTTAAAGCTTGTAAATGAAAAAAACCTGTAGATCTTATTTTAACTCTATAAGGCTTATTAGAGTTTGCGGATTCTAAGTGTACACCAAATTCTCCTTTCGGTGTTTCAGCGGCTGTGTATAAATCTTCTTCTTCAACAAAAAAGCCTTCTGAATAATATTTAAAATGATTTATAACATACTCCATAGATTTTTTTAAGTTCTCTTTACTATTATTTTTTATTTTTAAATCAGATTTAGAAAATTTATTATATGTAAGAATAAAATTTATAGCTTGCTCTATTATAATTACACTTTCTCTCATTTCTTCTATCCTAATCATAAATCTATCAAAACAGTCGCCTTTTATACCTGTAACAACATTGAATTTTATTTTGCTATAATTTTCATAAGAAAGAACTTTTCTTAAATCTCAAGAAAACCCTGTAGACCTTAATAAAGGACCAGAAATTGAAAAATTTAAAGCCATTTTTTTATCTATGATACCTATATCTGACAATCTGAATTTTCAAATTAAACTTTCATTCAATAAAGAATAAATTTCATTTAATCTATATTTAAAATTTCTATTAAAATACTTTATATCCAAAAGTAACTGCTTATCTATTTCAACATTAACACCTCCAGGTCTAAAAAAGGTAGTATGTAATCTGGCGCCAGAAACTCTTTCATAGAATTCCATTATTTTTTCCCTCTCTTCAAAAGACCACAAAAATGGAGTCATAGCACCCACATCCAAAGCATGAGTAGTTATAGCAAGAATGTGATTTAAAATTCTTGTTAATTCTAAAAATATTATTCTAAAATAAGAAACTTTCTTTGAAACTTTGATATTTAATATTTTTTCAATAACGCTACAAAAGACATGCTCCTGAGATATAGTGGAGACATAGTCGAGCCTAGCAAAATAAGGTATACCTTGAACATAAGTTTTATATTCTAATAATTTTTCAGTACCTCTATGCAAAAGCCCTATATGTGGATCTGCGTATTTTATAGTCTCGCCGCTCATATATAAAATTAGTCTCAACACTCCGTGAGCGGCCGGGTGTTGAGGACCAAAATTTAATGTGAAATATTTAACATTCAAACTATATACTTTTATAGTATAAAAAGCATAAAACCGTTACATATGTTGTTCATAACAGCAAAGTAAACAAAATTATATTTGGGAACAAAAAAAATACGTTTAATAAAAAAATTAAAGCGCAGATGAAAAGCATTTAAAATCTAAAATATCAAGGTGAAAATAAAAATACTAAATAAATTTTTAAAAAAAAATATGGCAATAAAAAATATTTTTCACAAATATATAAAAATATAAAAATATAAAATCTAAAAGTTTTGTTTGTTACATCATTCAACATAGGATTATAAACTTCTGTAGAAATTTCTTCATGCATTTCTGTCATAAAAACACAAAAATATAAAACATTTCTTTTAATAATATTAAAATTAAAAAAAAGTCTGTTATTTAAATATAAAGTATATTCGCTTTCTAATTCCATTAAAAAATTAAAATTATATAATGAAAGCTCAGATTTAAACTGCATAATTTGTGATATTCTATTAGTTTTTGTATCAAACTTTTCGATATTATAAAAAGAATATAAAGGTTGTATAGCGTAAACTTTTCATGTATATACGTCTTCTTCTATCTTGTAAAAATTAAATCAAGCGTTATAATCAATAATATTATTAAAATAATTTGTATTTAAATTATAAATAAAAAAATTTTCATCATAGCAGCTCAAATAAGTGTCTTTAAAGAAAAAAGATCCTGGTCAAAGATATATAACAAATCAAACCGCAATTCAAATAACGTCTACAAAATGTCAATAAAAAATGGAAAAATAAAAACTTTGATGAAAATTAGAAGAATAATTTTTAAAAAAAATATTAATAAAACATATAAAAAGAGCTACTATACCTAAAATTACATGTATTCCGTGTAAACCAGTTATTCCAAAAAAACAAGAAGCATATATACCATCATTATAATTTAAAGCACAATTTTTATACTCTTTAAATTGCATGAAAACGAATAATAAACCAAAAATTATAGTTATACCCAATCAAACTAAAGCTTTAAAATATCTAGATATTAATATAAAACAATGACTCGCATTTAAAGAAGCAGCCGAAGATAATAATATTAAAGTATTTATTAAAGGTAATCCTCAAGGGTTTATTAAAGTACCAGAGTCAAACAAATTTATATGAGTTTTTACAGATTTACTACTATACAATAACGTTTGATCTAAATAATATAAAGAACTTATTTTATAAAATTCTGGGGTTCCTCAACTATGATAACCATATAAATTTCAGTTTTTATTTATATTTAAAGACTCAGATATGTAAAAATTTACAACTCCCTCGCCTGGATTAAAAACACCTATATGTATACTTGCTGCTAACGTACTATGCAAAAATGTTCAAAAAAGAGCTAAAAAACATAAAGCCTCGGTCATAATAAATAAATAGAAACCAAAAATTATATTTTGTCTGATTATGTCTAAATGCTTACCTGATTTTTTTTCAAATCAAAACATAGAAAATCAAAAAGCTAAACAAACTGAAATACCGATTATAGACAAAAAAAAGAATCAATTTTTTTGATTTATTTTTTCATCTCTAAAAAATATAGCGATCATAGTAATTAAAAAAATTAAAACAGAACCTGATAAAAATAAAGGTATAAAACTATGCAAAGGACTATAAAAAAAAGACTTGTTATTCTTAGCAGAAACAATCAAAGATACAAATTCAATAGGTGTTAACGCTTTATTTTGTTTTATTATATATTTTTCTTCTAAAGTTAATAAAAGACCTTTAGTATTAGAAATGGTTGAGTGCTTTAAATTAAACTTTTCTATAAATATCGAATATTTTTTTTTTATTTCTTTTATATAAAAATTATTATTCAATAAAATGAAGAAGTAGCTAACGTTATTTAAAAAAAAAGAATTTATAAAGAAAAAACTTTTTTTAAGCGTATAGCTACATAATATGTAATACTTAGGCAATTTTTTGTAGATGTTAATAATAAAAATAATTATTTTTTTAATAAACTTCAAAAAAATCTTCAAAACTGTTTATGTACATAAATTCCATAATTTTTTGATTTTCTCTTTTAACAAATGCTAAAATAAATTTTTCAGCTATAGCTATTAACTTATCTTGCCTATAAGATATATTTAAAGATAAAAAAGATAAATAATCATCTAAAAACATAACCCTAACTTCTATTGGCATAAAACCGTGATTTATACCACACAATTCAGAACATTGTCCCCAATATGTACCTACAGTTTGTGTAAAAAAATTAATTTGATTTATTCTTCCAGGTATAGCGTCCATTTTTACACCATGACTAGGCAAAGCTCAGCTATGAATGACATCGAGAGAGGTGACCAAGAGTCTTATTGAAACATATGCAGGAAGAACTAAAACTTGATCAGTTGATAATAATCTAGGGTATCCTTTTGGAAGATTTTCATCAGATAATATGACACAATCAAAAATTATTTTACTTTCTTCAAATTTTCTTAAATATTTAGCCATACTTTGAAACAACTTTTTTTTATTTATGTTTTTAAAATTGAAATTAGCATTTTTTACGTCTACTACGTCTAAAAAAAAAGTTTCTAACACAGAATTTGAGTCTAATTGTTGTATCAGATCTGAAACGATATCATAATCAGAATAATGATAAGTTCAATACCATTGATTACCTAATATTACCACAGTATGAATAGGATCTATCAACTGCTCCATAGCATATAAAACTTTGAAAGAAGGTCATCCCATTAAAAATAACATAATAGTTGGTGTTATAGTTCAAAAAAATTCTAAAACTGGTGCATGATTAAAATTTTCTAATTTATATTTGCTATACATACCAAACAAATATTTATTACGTGCAAAGTATTTTGATCTTTTAAAAATATTTTGTTGATAATACAAACAAACACAAGTGAAAACAACGACTACTATGAATATGTTTATAAGAAAAAACATAAGATAGTCGTGTAGATCGATAACGGCCCACAGTATTCACGTTTGGGGGGACGTGAAATAGAATTCTTTTCTGTTAGTATAATTAACGCAATTTAGCATTAATTATACTTCAACCTTGTGTCAATCGCTCAAGTATCTGCAAGTTTATTATTAGCACTAAAGAGTTCTTTCCTGTTTGGAAGTCTATATATACAAAAACACATTATTTGATAATCATAATGGATATATTTAGGTACATTATATATTATTTTCACCAATATAGAAGAATAAACATTTTTATTTAATTTATTTGATTTTTTGTATTTTTTTAAATAAAATGATTTGCTAAACATACAACGTTTTTTATATATATTTTGTATTTTTTTGATGTTTATAAAGCTAACTATATCTTTAACATGAACATATCTATAAGGATCAAACACTTTTTTAAAATTAATATTTATATACCCGGATGCTTTTATAAAGTTATTTGAAACAAATATATTATCAAACAGCCCTATCTTTAACAGAAAAATATTTAACATATTTTCTAGCTTATCATTATGATAGGTTTTAATAGACATAGATTTGTCAGCATATTTATTTACAAATCTAAATTTTTTTAAATTTGTAAAACCATAATAAATAGCTGTTTTTCTAAGATTTATTCTAATTAATCATCAATCTTTTTTTTTTTTTCTAAACTTTTTTATAAATAACCAAACAGCTTGGAAATAAATTTTTCTCATTATAGTTTTATAACGCTTTTTAGCTTTTGTACGTCTCTTTCTTTTTTCTAGCGTAACTCTGAACAATATCTTACCAACATTTTTTCTTCTGTTTTTTCTTATAATAAACCTTGCTTTGAACAGGCGTTTTTTTTTTCTTCTGTGAACTCTTATTTTTCTTTTTCTAATAAAATAATTTATTTTTAATTTTTTTCAAAAACTAGAATATCATTTTTTGTTGTAAGATATCTTAATAAGTTTTTTTTTTCTTTTTGATCTTCTATTATATAATTTTCTTCTATAATACCTCTTCTTTTTAATACTATAGCGTCGTCATTTTAGTTTTAGTTTTTTTCTTCTTTTTAAAATAATAAAATTATATTTTTTTTTTTGTTATTAAAAATTTAAAAGATTTATCAATTTTAAATGATTTTAATATAAAATCATGAGGATCAAAATTATACTTCCTATATAAATTATTCCTATTTACCTTAAATCATCATTTCATAAATTATTTTGCATAATAGACTTTTTATATTTTACACAATAATTTAATTCATAAAATAAGTTTACATTTTTTACATAAATTATAAAATACAAATTATATAAATAAGAAAAAAATTTTTTTTTACTAAGAAAAACACATTTTTTAACAATTTTTACACATAAATTAAATAAATATAAATTATTTAAATATGTTCGCGTATTAACTAACATAGCTGTTGGATTTTTTGATATATCAATATAATCACTAATAAACATTATATTTTGCATAGAAACATCATTAATTTCTTTATTTATAAACAAAGAATTAAGATTAAAATCCCCGTATCTTTGTCTGTTTATATACAACACAGCATTGGGATATTTTTTATGAAAAAATTTAAATTTTTTATTTTTTTTTAAAGATTTATAACTGATATACATTTTGAAACTTTTTAAAAGTCCATTTCATCAAGTTCCGTTGAAATAACTACATTTAATTTTACTGCAATGTTTAATATACTTTTTTATAAGAACTTTATTTTTATTAGAGTTTATTAAAAGAAAGCTAAAATTATTTTTATTTTTAAAAAAACTAACAAGAAAATTTATTTTTTTTCTAAAATTAAACACAGTTTTATTCAAATTTAAAAAAGATATGTTAAAATTTAAACCTAAAATATAATAGCTATTATTTCTATTTAAATTGCAAGAATTAGAACCTAAATTAACGTAATATTTTAAAAGTTGATTTTTTGTAAATAAACTAATAAAATTCATTATAAAATCGCTGTTTGGTTTAAAAGTATAAAAATAATTTTATAAATAATATCGAAAAATATTAAAAAAAATAAATTTAATAAAAAAAATAAAGATAACAAAAAAATAATAAATTTATTATTTTTGTAAAAATTTTTAATGTAAAAATTCCTTTTTTTGTTAAAAACATTTTTAAAACTTTTTAAATAAGAATAAACTATTACTAAATTTAATAAAGATAAAATAAAATATAAATAATACATTTTGTACTCTATAAAAAAATAAAAAATAAAAAATTTTGCAAAAAATCCAGAAAATGGAGGTAAAGACGATAAAGAAATAAAAAATGAAATAACAACTATAGATAAAGTTAAGTTTACATAAATTAAACCGAAAATATTTACAAATTTTTTAAAAATATTCTTTACGTTTATACATACTAAAAACATAAGTACAAAAAAAAAAAAAACATTAAAAAAATATATGATATAAAAATTAAAAAATCCTGCTATTAAAAAAATATTTTTACAAAATATAGGGGATAACAAAAATGGAGCATTAGAAAAAGATGTATTTATTATTAAATTTTTGATGCTTAAATCTTTTGAAGAAAATAAAGCATGAATAATTGAAGTTACCAGAATTAAATAAATTAAACTTTGATACAGTGTGTAAGATAAAATATTTAACACAAACAAAAAATTATAAAATAAAATTACAGAAAAACAAAATTTAGGTATTATTAAAAAAAAAAACACGTGAAAAGAAGAAAATTTAGAATATATATCTAGTAAATAAATACTAAAAGGAAAAATAGAAAGTTTTATAAAAAAACAAATTATAATAGAAAAAATAGTAAATAATAAAAAATAAAGTTTTGCTACGCTTAAACTACCGCTATTTATTAAATCATTAATATCACAAAAATTCGTAAATCCAGATAAATAATAAATCAACGATATGCTGTACAAAATTAAACATGAAACTATAACATTTAAAATTAAATAATTAAAGGCTGAATTCAAAAACTTTCTGTTTAATTTTTTTAAAACTAAAAAAGATAGAATACTTAATGAATAGCTTTCTAATATAACATAAAAATATAATAGATTATTACACTCTATTAACAGATTTAAACAAAATAAACTAAAACTTAATATTCAAATTGATTCAAAAGTAAAAAATTTAAATAAATTTGTATATTGTTTAAAAATAATAAAATAATAAAAAGAAAACAAATATAAAATTAATTTATACACAACCTGTAAATTTAAATCAATTTTATTAATATCTATAGACAAATCAATTGAATTTAAAATTATTATAAAAAACATCAACAAAAAACAATATATAATAGTTTTTGAATGATTTTGTTTTGAAAAAAAGCCATCTTCGATTTTATAGTTTATATAAGATTTATTAAAAATAGTTAAAAAACTTAGTATAAAAATTATTATAAAAAAATAATATATATCACTATAATTTAAAATCAAAATCAAATGAAAATAAGCATGGTAAAAAAAAAAAATCTACTAAATAAAAAATCATCTTTATTTGCTTTACAATTTAACAGCGGTAAATAAATTTCTCGATATAAATTAAAAAAGGAAATAATAAAAACGCAAATTATTATTCTAAGTAGTAAATTTATAACAGCGTAATTATCAAATAAAATTAAAGAAATTACTTTTTTTATTAGAAGATTTTTAGGAAAAAACAATTTGTTAATAATTAGAAAAATATGCATAACAATCATAAATGTAGAAAATATAATAATATATAAAACAAAAATATTGGAACAAAGAATATTAAATATAAAATAGTATATTTTTACTTTGTAACTAGTAGACATTAAATTTATTTATTAGCATTAAATAAATCTCCTGCTCTAAATTAAAAAAAATGATGAAAGGTGCAAAACCTGTTATTATTATTATAAACAACAGTGTTATAACAACATAAATATCAAACAAACTTAAAAAAATTACGTTTTTTAATAAAAAATTTTTAGAAAAAAATAAATTATGAATCATTCAAAAAGTATATATAACGGATATAAATATAGAAAACAAAATAATAAACAAAATAAAAATATTAAAATAAAATAAATTATTTAAAAGCATAAGCTCAGATATAAAAGAAATTGTTAACGGAAAACTTATGTTAGATAAATTAAATAAAAAAAAAAAAAAAAAAAAAAAAAATGTTCTGCGAATATTTTATTTTATTAATAAAATTTAAAAGATATCTTGTACCTGTATTTTCATATATCAATCCAATCAAATAAAAAAGGCCACTTGAAACGAAAGCATGCGAAAACATGTATATTATTGAAGCTACAGTCGCTTTAGCATCCAAAGAAAACAAACCTATAACAATATAATTCATATGAATAATAGAGGAAAGAGCTACAATTTTTTTTAAATCAGTTTGAATTAAAGCTAAAAAAGATGCAAACAGTATTGACACTAAACTGAAATACACAAGTAAAGAATATGCGTAATTTATAGGTAAAAAAAAATTAAAAATAACTATTTTTAATAAACCGTAAGTTGCTACTTTTAAGAATATAGCCGCTAATAGTATCGAAACTGAAGTCGAAGCCTCTACGTGAGCTTCAGGTAATCAAGAATAAAAGGGAAATATAGGAACTTTAACAGCAAAGCCTAACAAAAATGAAATAAATAATATTAGTTGCGTATTAAAATCTAAAAATTCAAAATTTAAATGTTTAAAATCACAAGTGTTAGAAAACGAAAACAAACAAATTATAGAAAATAATAAAAATATTGAACCCGTTAAAGTAAAAAAAACTAGAGAAAAAGAAGCATAATATTTTTTTTTAACACCTTTACCCAAAAATATCATAATTATGTACATAGGTATTAAAGAAGATTCAAAAAAAAAAAAGAAAAAAAAAATATTGGATGTTGAAAAAGTTAAAATTAGAAAAAATTCTATTAAAAAAAATAAAATAAAAACAACAGAGTTACTTATTTTATTTAAATCCTTTAAAAATTTAGAGTTATTTATTGATAAAAATATTATTAAAAATATAAAAAACGTTAATAAAATAAAATATAAATTTAAAAAATCAAAACTAAAATTAAGATCTAAAATATTTTTTATAAAAAATATTTTTTTTTGATATCAAATAATAGACAATTTAAATACATTATTAAAAAAAAATAAAAAATAAAAAATAAAAAATAGAAGATAAAAAACAAAATTAATCGACAAAAAACTAACATTTTTTAAATTTAAATTACTATAATGTTTATTAGATAAAATAATTATTTTTTTGTTTGTATTTATTTTTATAAAACTAAATAATAAACAAAAAAAAACGAATAAAATTGTAAAATCGCAATAAATTATCATTAAAATATCAAAAATACTTAAAATTCATAATTCAAATACTAATTTTAATTTATTAATTATAGTCATCTAATAAATAAATAGAGTTTTTCTCAAACATATGCAATTTTAAACCTTTTCAATTTTCTGTATAAGAGTATTTCTTTTTAAATCTTCTTAATTTCTTTTTAAACCTTTTTAATTTCTTTTTTAAATAAGCGGAGTGAAAATAATCAAAACTAATGCTGTTAAAACTAGAAATTAGTATATTGTCTTTACTAGTATAATCGTCGTAATATTTGTTTATTTTTTTTATAAATTTAAACCTAGAAATTCTATACGATAACTTCAAATATAATTTTAAAACTATTAATTTTACCAAAACTGGAGATCTTAGATCGAATCTTATAGTTATTTTTTCACCTTTAAAATTATTTTTTAAAATAAAATTATAATTTTTTTTATTTATACACAAACCAATAAAATTATAAAATTTTTTTTTTTTTTTTTAGTTTTTAAAAAAACTATATATATAACTTTTACAACATCGCCTATACTAAAATCCTTTATCAATGCCTATTTTATTTAAAACAACTATATACTTTTTAAATATTATTCATGCTTTAATATTGAAAGAGACTCCGAATTGCAATCAATATACAAATCTAAAATTATTTATGTAAAAAGAATCGCCGTTCAATGATCCCAGCTTTTCAATTACGAACTTTTTATTATGCTTAGAATTTATACAAACTACAAAATCAAAACATTTAGCTTTTGATTTAGAATGCATTAAATTATTTCTTTTTATTGCAGCTATTTGGTACTTAAACTTATTTTTTTTTTCCACGATCTGTAAAATACTTTTCTATTTTGTCATAAATTGCGGTAGAAATTGTATTTACAACGAAGAAATGAACAATATATGCAAAGCTTACATTAAATATAAAAGTAAGAGCTATAAGTTGTAAAGTTACAACAAAATAAATAATTATAGTAATTTTATGCGTATTTATATAACATTTAAGTTTTGACTTATATTGATCTACAGTGATTAAAATGTAAATAACAATATTTTCCATAATATTTTTGTCTAGAATATAAGAAATTATGTAATTTGAATTTAAAAAATTAAATGTAATGGCACGATATACATCATTATAAAAAAATTTTTTATTTATAACGTTATTAAAATAATAACTGTATCCATTCCTAACAAAATAACATGGTAAACAAAAAATTGATGTAAAAAGAACAGAAAATGAAGTTTGTATTATTGTTATAAAAATTGTAGAATGTTCATTAAAAAGTTCCATAAAAATTTTTTCTGTTTGTGGCATGTAGTCTAAAAAATCGTTATGAAATTTAATAAAAGAAAATATACTTATTTGATATCCTAAGTATCCGCTGAATACTGAAAAAAAGGTAAATACTACACATATAAAAAATAAAGATAAATTAAAAACGTTAAGTTTTAGAAATAACTTAGGCTTCTCCTCCCCATTAGCATTTCTTTTATAAATAACTAGAGATTTTAAAGAAAAAAATAAAAAATATAATATTCTCAATGAATAAATGGTTGTGGTAACTGCAGAAAAATTTAACATATAAAAACTGACTGAACCTAATATATTAGCACTTAAATAAGAATTTTGTATTATAAATTCTTTAGAATAATAACCAGAAAAAAAAGGCATACTCATCAAAGAAAAAGCGCAAATTAAAAAACAAAAATATATAAAATATTTATCATAATTTAATTTGTTTGTAACTCTAAGATCTTGTCTATTTAAAAAATAGTGTATTAGTATACCTGCCAACACAAAAAGAAAAGCTTTAAAATAACCGTGATTATATATGTGAAATAAAGACAGATTCATTTTCATGATTCCAAAAGCTATAAATATAATACCTATTTGACTGGCTGTAGAATAAGCTATAACTTTTTTTATGTCGTATTGAAACATAGCTATGAAAGAAGCTACTAAATTAGTTATTAGGCCAACCCATAAAATTACCTTATACATATTTTCATTATACTCTAATATATGGTTTATCTTTATTAAAATAAATATACCAGCTGTCACCATAGTAGCAGCATGCAACAAAGCAGAAACTGGGGTTGGACCTTCCATAGCATCTGGAAGTCAAACATGTAAAATAATTTGAGCAGATTTTGCCATTGCAGCTATTAATAATAATATAACTAGTATATAATTATATTTTAAATTTAAAATAGTAAAATCACCTTTAGATAAACAAAAAGAAGTTGTTGTTTCATAAATACTGAAAGTTCTAAAAATAAATCAGTATGCAAATATAAATAAATAAAAAAAACAATCTCCTATTTTATTTATTAAAATTGCTTTTAAAGCCGACCTATTTGCACTTGTTCTGGTATTTCAAAAATTTATAAGTAAGTAAGAAAATAATCCTATACCTTCTCACCCTACAAAAACCATTATTAAATTATTAGAACAAACTAGAACAAGCATAAAGAAAGAAAAACACGTTATTAAACTTAAAAATTTTAAAGAATTTGGATCAGAATGCATATATCATATAGAAAACAACGAAACTAAAAAAGACACTGAAAAAACAACATAAAACATAAAAATAGTAGTTGGATTAAAAAAAAAATCAAAGCTTATTAAAAAATCTTCAAAACACACAAAATCATAAAATTTTATATAAATAACAACGCCTGATGTTTGCAACACAATAATTGTAAATATACTTAGCGTAAGAAAAGCATAAGTATAGAAGGTAATATAAATTTTTAAAATTAATAACGCACTAAACAAGTTTTTAAAAAAATAAATAAAAATAGCAAGAAATAGAGGAGTAAACATACAAAAAATTACAGTATAATAACCATATTTTAAAATATCTGACTTTAAAACCAAACCCAAAGTAGAAGATAAAAATAAGAAACAAAAAACCAAAAATAGTTTATTTTGTTTTTTAAAATTAAAGTAAGACACAATAATTAAATAAAAATGTACAATTCACTGTTTCAATTAAAAAATGAAAATTTTATAAAATTACACAGTGATACAGCTCTGCATCTAATAATGTTCATTTTACATAAGAAATAAATAACAACTTTATTAGCTGTAAAGTTTTATTTTTCTTTCAAAAAAGTTTAAACCTAACAGTTGTTTTTCTATATACTTTTTTCTTTCTTTTTCTTTTTCTAAGCTTATTAAATTTTACGCCTATAAAATTATTAATATAAATTCATATTTTATCCCTAAAAAAAAACCTTTTTAAAAATTTTCGCCTTTTTTTTCAATTGAACAACTTTCAAACTTTATAACTAAAAAAATTTTTCCGAAAAATTAAATTATAATAAAAATAAATAAAAATTTTTACATAATAATAAATATTCAAAAAAACGTAACTATTAAACAAATAATTTAGTAATAGCAAGTTTATTAATTTATAGATAAAAAAACACAAAAGTATATATAAAATAAAATTTAAATATTTTTTTAATTTTAAAGGTTTAATAATAAATTTAAACAAATAAAAAACAAATTTATCAAATAATTTAACAGGAAAAACTAAAATATAAGTATAAATAACATCAGCTCAAAACTTCAAAACCCCTCAGTTATGAATTGAGGCATTTTTTGTTAAAAAATTATTGTATATTTTTAAACATAAATATATTAAATAATTAAAAACTTTGATATAAAATAATTTAATATCATCTATATTTTTGTCTTTCGAGTAATATCATGCACTTTCATTTATAAAAAAATATCTTAAATATATAATTACATCTCAAGAATAAAAAATGATAATTTCTTTCAATTTTTTTAAAATAATTTTAACTTTGTTTATTAGTAAATGAACCAATTTACTACTATTAAATATAAAAACTACTACTTTGTGTCTACTTTCAAAATATGCTAATAATAAAATTTTACATTTTAACAAAAAAATATAAAAAAACGAAATTTTCTTTAATCCCTCTAACATTTGATAAAAACATAAATTTAAATAATAAACTACACAATTTTTTAAACTAGAAATATACAAAAGACCAATTTTTTTAAATAAATTTAATTCAATATTTACCGATAAAAACTCATAATTTATAATTAAATAAATAGTTTTTAAATTATTTAAGATTAAAGCATCATATAAATATTTAAAAAAAAAATTTAATTTAGAACCATTTAGCTCTAATTTAGCATAAGCAAATTTAAAAACTTGTTTATAAAATTTATTAAAGTAAGCTGTAAGTATTTTAACATAATTTGGAAAGTTTGCTAAAATATATTTGAATTTGAATTCAATAGGATTATTAACTTTATATGCATTTATTGCATATAAAACATAATAAAAATTTAATTTGAATTTTTCAAGGTTTACATAGATAAATTTGAACACATAATTAAAAAAAAAAAAATTAAAATTCATTATTATTATTTTATTAAATAAATAAAAATTTAAAATTAATAACAAACTTTTCAATAAACTATTTACTAATTTAGTCATTATTGATGCCATAAAACGAAATAAAATTTTTATACTGACGTATATAAACTTGAAAATTTTAACAAACTCTGATTTTATAATATTAACATATTTAGTTAAAAAACTTAAGCTATGAAAAAATTTGGTATCAAAAACAATGCTAAAAGTATTAAAATTTAATATTATTTTTACAGTTAAATAATGACTTTTTAAGCTTTTAATTAAATTACTTAGTTTATTTAATAAAATTCTGAATAAAATTTCCATATACTTTGAATTTTAAATTTACTCTATTCGTAATCTTAGAAATAAAAGAAAAATACTTATACATCTTTGAAATTCACAAATAGCCTCTAATATCTCAAGTATAATCTCAATATATATTTAAATACTGATCATCACTGCTTACAAAAAAAAAACCTAATACACAAGGTATCAAAAGTAACATATTATATCAATACAGTCTATATGATAAAATTATACAAAAAGCCATATACATGTCATAAGAAAAAACAAAAATTATATATCTCAATAATAACCTAGGGCCAAATATAAGTCATAACAATAAAATTATAGGACCATCTCTCAAATGTCATGCAAATCACATATCTAAAGGTAACAGGTGAGATTCTAACATGTAATTTTTTTTCCTGTCATATTTGATAAAAACATCAAAAACAGCTAAAAATCTACAAACAGGTGGATACTTAGATAACTTGTGTTTATACCTGTTAAATATCTTTTTTATAACGTAAAATAATGCTTTTATAAAATAATAAGCTAACTTTATAACTAATTTAAGTATATAACTTCCCAACATTACTGTTTTAAATAATTAAAATTTTCTAATAAATCAAGCAAATACACTCTTTTATAAAAAACAACAAAATAACTTAAAAAAATAACAATTTCTACCGCCGATATAGCCATTATAAAAATAATAAAAATAATACCTTCAAGAGAATTTAAATACATAGAAAAAAATAAAAAATTTAAATTTATAGCTATAAACATAGTTTCTACAGATATTATTATAAAAAAATTACTTCTAAAAGATAAAAAAATTCCAAATAAACCAATAAAAAATATTATATTTACTAAAATTATAGATGTAACAAATGAAAACAGCATTTTAATTAAAAATAAATGCAACATTAAGAAAAGTAATATATATACAAAAAAACGAAAAAACAAAGCACCAAAACACCTATAAATACATTAAATAGTAATATGAAAAAATAAAAATAAAAGTACGCATAAATTTGCTTATTTAAATTTGGGTGTTCTACCATACGCTTTTTTTTTTTTCTATACGGCAAATCTTTAAAAATAAAATGAAAATTTTTAAACATTGGTATGAAAAAAAAATAATAGGTTGATTTATAAAAAATTTTGAATTTAACTATTTGAATTTTGAATTTTGTTATGAGTTTATTTTTTTCTGAGTTTATTTTTTTTACTAATTTTAGCTCTAAAGTTCTGATTTGCACTCTAAAATATATAATTCAGTGAGAACGATCTTCTAATCAATCAAAAAAAATTCATTTAATTTCTTTGAAAAAATGATTTAAAAAATTTAAAAACTTTTTTAATAAATAAATAACTTTTAATTTAAAGGTCCTGAAAAATCTCAACATTCGATATTAGAAGATGTGTAAAAAAAACGCATTTCTTGCATAAACTCAACCAAAGTTTCGAAAGTAACTCTTTTTTTTTCATCGTATAATAGTTCTACATAACCTGATAAAGGAAAATCTTTTCTTAATGGAAAACCAAAAAACGTATAATCTGTTAAAATTCTTCTAAGATCTCAGTTGTTTACAAACTTAATTCCAAACATATCATACACTTCCCTCTCTAATCATATAGAAGATTTAAAAATTATATATACGCTAACAAAAGATTTTAATAACTTTAAACTTTGATTAAAAAAAAAAGAATGTTTATAAATGGAGGAAGATACGTTGTAAGTTACTCTAAAGCGTTTTATAAAATATAGATAATCAGATACAAAAATATCAACTAAAATATTAACAATAAACTTCAACGAACATTTAAATATAAACAATAATGTAACAAAAATATCAATTTTACTAACATTACAAAACCACTGTTCGCCCTTTTTTAATACAACACTAAAAAAATTAAAAAACTCTATTCTCAATCTAAAAAATTGTTTTTTCATTCATAAAACAAACCTAAAAATAAAATAAAAATAAAAATAAAAATATTACAAAATAAATAAAGATTTGTAAAATTCAAAACAGACACATATGGTATCAAAAACACAGTTTCAACGTCAAAAATTAAGAATAATAAAGCCACTATATAATATTTAATGTCGAATTGCTGTATATTGTTATCAAAAGGTTGAAAGCCACATTCATATGGTGTTTTTTTCGACACCTCCTCTTTAAACTCTACTAGGAGATCGTTTAAAGAGACGACGACAAGTGTTAAGAAAAAAACAACAAATACAAAAATTAAAAATGGTTGAAAACTATAAATCAATTATTTTCTTCTTAATTTTTTAGATTTTTCCGTCAATTTAGAATGAGATTTATTATAAATGGGTAAAAAACGAAAATTGTTGCTATTTTTAAAGAAATTTTTGTACAAAATAAAATAAAACCAACGTATCGTATTTCTCCTTCTTCTCTTTATTCTTCTCTTTCTTCTTTTTAAATTCTTTAAATTTATTTTTTTAAATTTTAGAGCTAAAAAAAGATTAGTATGTTTTTTTTTATTCAACAATAATATTTTTAATTTTATAAATAATGCTTTTATTAAATTTCTAAAATAAAACTTTATATATTTTTTAAATCTTCTTCGTCTTTTATATTTTTTGATCTTTTTAAACCACTTAGGTTTTTTTTTAATAAATTTTTTCTTTACACTCTTTCTATAAACAATTTTATCAAAAATTATATAAAATTTTACAAAATTTTTACTTCTAGTTATCAAAAAAATAGATCTTTTATTTAAATTTTTAGTTTTATTTAAGAAAATAACTCTTTTCAAATTAAATTTATTCTTAACATAATTAAATTTAAAAATTATAAAAAAAATTATTAAACTTTTATATGATTGCATAGTGCTTTCTTGTTTTTGCATTTGTTTTAGTTCTTTGTCCTCTTACAGGTAATCTTAAATAATGTCTATAAGAAACGTGAATAAAAAGATTTTTTTTTTTTTTGAACATTAAAATTTTTTATAGCTTTATTAAATTTTAATATGTCGTATTTTTTTTTTTAAAACTATTAAAACTAAGTCTATATTCAAATTGTTATTAATAGCATAAAATTTATTTAAACCGAAATTTTTAAACAAATTTATAATTTTTGCTAGATTTATAGCTTTAAAACA